>Ga0116231_10001412_pt1 | contig 48889 bp, 38 predicted proteins | sample S1TSphgellanicum_2_FD_89695 | JGI IMG/M metagenome (GOLD analysis project Ga0116231, IMG submission 89695) | Host-associated microbial communities from peat moss isolated from Minnesota, USA - S1T2_Fd - Sphagnum magellanicum MG | ecosystem: Host-associated > Plants > Peat moss > Unclassified...
ACTAATGCAAAATCATCTTGTGATTAGTGGAAGCTTTTAGAAGAAGCTACATAAAAGTTTAAATCCTAGTTACAAATTTTTAAGATCATGGATTCTACATTTTACATTGATAATGCTACCTACTTGCTTTGTTGAGAACTACCCCTGAATATTTTATGATTATTTTCGATGATTTTCACTTTAATGAAAACCATGGTGAACAATTTGCAATATGGGTTTCACCAAAGGTGATACACATTGGTTTTCAAAATTCCAGCCCAATGTGAGAATTACCTGAAAATCATGGTCCATTCTAATAACCACCCAACATTAATGGGTACCTATTATTTCTGGATTGGATGAATGTCTCCTATTTGGCACATGTGCCACATCATGCATCAGCCTAGATATGTAAGCTCTTCAGTTTTGCAAAGATTGCCAACCATTTGAGGATGGTCTTGATCATCTATTATATGCACCTCACTCTTCATTTCAATCTAGGTGCAACCAAATCCAGCTATCTCTTCACACTCTTCCTTCCTTTAAAATTCAACATTCCCTTGGAATCTATAGTGTTTTTTTGTTTGAATTTTGTAATAGATCTGAAATGGTGATCATCCATACGACAATTTAGTTAAATATGGCTATAAAAAATAGGAAAGTGAAAAAATAAAGCATCCTTTTATATTGTTTGCTACCTACTAGGAACTTAATAAAAAAATTTGGCAATTTTTCTTTAACTTTTTGAAACAGTTGGTGACTAAAAAACCCAATAAACATTTTTTTCCATTAAAAACAAATAAATTAAGTACCCAAAAAAAAAATTTGCTGTAAGTCTAAGATTCTAGTTGCCACTAGTAGCATAAGCATTTGAAAGAAGCACATAGCCTACAACACATTTTCAGGGTGTGGTTCAAGAACTTTTTTCAGCAATGTATTCTCCCATCACCAACTTCCAACTAGCACATTTATCATCAAGGAACTACAATTGTTAAGTATTTGACACATTTATACAATTATGTGAAGAAAGGCACAAAGTGAAGAATCAACTCTCAATGTGTCTTGGGTGTGACACATTTTCATCATTGAAGATTTTTTTTCATTTCATGATGTAGAAACACATTACATTAATTTTAAATATTTACTTCAAAATTACAAACATCTATCTATGAAGAAAGGTAGTTCGTTTATTTTGTTTTTTTTTTTTTATATTTATGAAATCCACCGAACTAGGTTGCTTCATATCGCATTCTTGGTCTCTCTTGAGGAGGAGTGCATCAGCTTGGTTTCATGGTGTTTGGACTTGTAGTGTAGAAGTTTTTGAATATTGAATGATTTCTTCACTGAAAATTAAATTAAATTGTAACTAAAAACTTCGGAAGAATTGGAATGTGCCTTTGGTGTCGGTGGAAAGACCTTGATGAGCAAGATTAATGGAATTTATTTGGTATGATTTGGATTCAGAATGTGGGAGATATTGATTTTTAAGTGATTTCTACCATTGAAAATTCAAATAAATTCCAAAAACTAGGTTTTGGAAGGAAAAATTAGTTGAAAATGGGTAACACTTGGGCCAACGGCACATGCCACATTTATATGTTTTTAAGTTTTGATTTGGTTTACAAATTCAAATTTACATATTTATTTACATTTAATTTATTTTTATGTTTTAATTAAATTATTTTTATAACATCTTTATATCCAAATGTCAAAACATTACACTAATTTGAATATTTTGATTTGAGAAATGGAGGTTGTATAAATCCAAAAAACCATTCTCAGAATTGCACAACAAGGTTCTCTTATACTAAAAGAATTTGAAATCAAAGGTTCCTTTCAAAATCAAGAACAGAACAAACACCAATTTAGTTAAGTTTTATTGTACTATTATTGTTTGGGGTGTTAGTTTTAGTGGTCTTTTTTAATGAATTTTGTGATCCAACCAAAGTGGTGATCATCTATAAGAAGATGTAGCGAAAGTGGAGATCATTCAAATAAAGCAACTATTTCAACTTCTAACAATCAAAACCCTAAAAGTTCACTGCATTCTTTAAAAACAATATTTGACTTTTTGCCAAATTTTGCAATCAAAAAATGCTACCATTGCTATGAACTAGTTCAGTTTGTCCATTTCTAGAAAAATATATTTTGCACTAAAGATTCATCTAAGCTATATATCATTAGGGGTAAGACTCTCTCACATTTCTCTTTAGGGTCTCCAAGGCTTCTTCCATCTTGGATACTAAACTTTCATCACATTCCACAATTCTACAATTTGCCTCTATGTTATAAACTCCTTGGCATTTTGCATGTTATCATGGGGTAAGTGTTTGGGCACCTTTCTCTTATCTCCAATACATAATTTCTTGTGTCATGTGACATTTTTTTACTCATGCCATCACTTGATCCTCAAGTGACATAAATTGCCACAATGCCCCACTGGGTTGCTTGTAGTCATCTCACTCCAACGAATTGTGTGTTCAGAACCTTCTCTATACTCTTCCCTCATGCCTACTAAGTTTAGTACTAAAACTTGAACCATAATCCAGCAAGAAAGGGAAGTTTGATGATGACCTTGTAATGCCAACATATTTGATAGGAACATAAGGCAGTAGCTAAAGACCTCTAGTGCCCCTCAAGTGTAATAGGCTACATCAAGGGAGCAATCATGGCCAAGGAAAAAATAGAATTCTAGAAAGGCAAAAAGGTTTAACACAAAGGCACCAGATGCTCAAATCAGTTCAAATTGCATCAAATAGAAAGAAACTTAGGTGAGCAAATTGGAGGCTTTAATGAGCATAGTAGAGGTTTGAATGAGCAAAATGGAGGCATGAATGAGACGATTGGTTGCTTAAGTGAGCAAAATGTTGGATTGAGCTGGCACATAGGCAACATGGTTGCATCGGTGGATGACCATGATGTGAAAGATCGTGACGTTGATTAGTAAGATGTTGACATTGATGTTAATGTGCTAAAATGTAATTTGCAAAAAAGAAATAAGGATGTAGCAAAGCAATTGTAGCCAAGTCTAGCATCCCCTAATGGTTGAGTCCAAGGTTCTAAAGGATTGGAAGGGCAATCAAATCATTTATCATGACAGTTGTGAAACCTCTAAAAATGTGAGTGAAGTGTCAAAGCAACTAAACCATAACTGTAATGGTGATGGGTTAAAATCCTTGATGCTTACTATATATCCTTGTGGAAAATATTATTCCTCTTAATGTAATGAGTAATATTGGGCAACAAGAATTTTGGCAAGCTCATAAGGCCATTTTTAGGTGGGTTTTCCTAGTTTGCCTTACCCTTCTTTTAAAGAATTGGATCAAAGATTCTATTTTTCTTTCATCATTTGTTTGGTGCATCTATGTAGAGGAGGGAAAACACATGGGATCATGGATCAAGTTGGGATCATACTGTTTGTTTTAAATGTATATGAAGCAAACTATTTTGCCTTTCAAGGTATTTAATTGTGACAGGTTTGTTGTGGTTTTATGCTTCAATCCTAGATATTCAATTCCATTTTGTTGTTGCATGATTCATTTGGGAGACATAAGTGTCTTGAATGTACACATGATGTTCGTAAAGTTATGACTGTTGTGTTTAAATATTGAGTAATAGGTGAATGACAATAACCAATTGTGCATCTTCCATACTTCCTTCATGGCTTTCCACAATTTTGTGTTTTACTAAAAACCTATATTGCAAGTGTCAATATACTAAAATGCAACATTCTTATGTGTAGGCAACAAAAGATGTTTTTAATGTAAGTATATGAACTTCATCGGTTGATGGAAGTTTAGAAGCAGATTGCATGTGTCTAGATTTAACACTGGAAGTTGGCAAGGAAGAGATGGAGGAACAAGAACAATGATAGGAAAACTAATGGCCAGTGCCTAAACCTATGTTTATTACTCCAATTCCACCATAGGTGCCTGAGTTATTTGCCAAATGCATAGATGATGATGGCATCAAGGAATAGGACAATAATGGGCCAGTGATCACAGAGGCCCTTCAACTCATGTATCTAGTTCTTATTCCCACCTACATGGTTTAATTCTTTCCAGGACAGCCTTAGCAAGTAGCACCTTATGCACCCAATGAATGGACTCCACAAATTGGACCATTTTACATGTACCTCCCATATCCACCCCCATACACCCTTGCATATGGGTTTCATATTATGATACACCCATCAATGGTGATGTATGAGCAAAGTGGGGGAATGTAGCATGCTCAAATGCCACCATGATAACATCTAATATTTCTTCACTCTTTTGGTATGTTTGGACCTGAAGCAACATGGTATAATGCACCACATGTTTTTGTTATCGAATTTGCATAGTAAGGAGTCCCAGTTAGTTCCTCAAAATACATGCATCCCCCTAGCCAAGGGGAATCTTTAGGTGCATCTGAGAAGATGCATGCAAACATTCCCAACAATAAATAAAAGGGTGGTTAGTCTCACAAGGTTGGTCAAGGCCAAAATGATGGATGGGTAAAAGGTTGGAAAATGTACCTTGTGGAGTTTCGTATGAAGGACAATGCACAAGGTGAGCAACAAAAACATGAACAACTTCAAGAGCAAGACAAATTGGGAGGAATGAGGCACATTGAAAATCATTATGAAAAAACATTAAAGTGGGCCCATGAAAGCACCATATCTAATCCTTCACCAAATTTCCCACAATTGCCTATGCCCAACAATAATAAGCTTCAAGGAAGTGTGATTAAAGTAGTTCCATGAGTGACTTTGGCAACACCAAAATCAATAGCTAGTAATCTATTGTCCATTCAATAAGGAAGACAACAATACTAAGGCTTATGAAGGTTGGTGGTTCATTATGGAATACAATAGAAGCAACATGATAGTGTCTTAAGGTTTAGGTGTGCCAAGGAAAAAAGTTTTTTTTGTTCAATATGTGTTCATGTTTATTCAAATTACTATGTGGCAAAAAGCTTGTGTGAATGTAGGTGATTTGAATTGAGTTGCAAAGACACATTGTGCTAAGTTTGACACATATGCTTTCAACAAAGAAATTGTGTGCGATGGATGTCTAGTGTGTACTACATTAGTAAGGTTAAGTCCTTAGCTAATTGGTTGCCACCACCATGTTTGCAAAGGTAGGAATCTTACTATGTTTTGGAAGTTGAGATGGAATGACAAACAATCCTTCAAGCTTTCTTTGAAGTATGGCATATTGAATGTTAATGTTTCAATGTGCAACTTTGTAAGACTTATGGAAAACAACTTAGTATTTTAGTATTACAAATTCCAATTCCAATTTTGTTACTTAAGGTTTTGATTTAACGTTTGTTCAATTGCTTATGTTTGCCTTATGCTTCTTTGATATGGGGGTAGCGATGCATACAAAGGTCCATATCTAAACAATTAGAAGTCAATTTTATAATGTTTCATGGTTGTTACTTCTATCTTGTCTATGTATCGTATTAATTATCGGCCAATAATAAATGTGTCCCAACCATTGGTATCCAAGAATTATACTAAATTTGAAGATGTATTGTGCATGTGGTAGGTAGCTTCAAAGCATTGTGGATTGTTGCAAAAGTGGGATCATGGTTCTATTTCCTCAGCCTACTACAAACAAGTGCATAAATTTCCTACTTTCAAATATCCCAATTAAACCTTAATTAGGTTATCATGTACCTTGGTTTCCCATGCATATTCTGTCTACATGGTTTTAGGTCAACTTAACATAGTCACAGTGAACCTCTGCTCTTATAGTTTAATTATGGAGTGAATTCAAGCATTGTATTTACTTGAACCTTCGAGTCCATTCTTTTTAAAATACACCCTTCAACAGAACCCCACACCTCCATTTTTTAATTTGTTCATGCAAATCCTTAAACATCAATTTTTTTTTTACCATGTTTGTGATGATAAAACTTATTGGATTTTTGCCCCAAAAATAGCAAACTTGGTTAAAATTACATTAGAAAAACACATTTTCCGAGTATTTCCCAAATTTTATTGTTGAAAAAATTGAATATTCCTTGAAAAAAAACATTGGTTCAAATCAATTGAGGTGCAAAACATTTCTACATGCTTAAATATAAAGGTAAATCCCTAATTAATTTAAGTTTTGATTAGGGATTAGGGTTCAATTAGGGGAACAAATTAGGGTTTCCTTATGGGGCTTATGGGTGAAACTTTACTTTGAAGGTTTTAGCATCATTATAAAATGTTCATTTACACTCCATCTCCACCCATAACTTTCATTGATATCATATTTAAAGTTTATGTTTGTAGGAATTGCTGCTTAGAATTTGTGTGGTTTTTTGTGGGAATCAAGGTTGGGAAACATGGACTTAGATTTGGAAGGAGGGGTTGGTTGGGTTGTGAACTAGGTCATGTTTGTTGTTCATCAGGCAGTTGCCCAACTCCAAACATACATGGATGAGCTCAAGGGACAAAGGGCTACTCTACAGACCAGCATTCAATCACAAAACTTGAAGGTGTGAGAATGCAAAAATATCCTAGAAAAGGCCATCATCAAGCAATCAAAGGAAAAGGAACATCTTGAAGCACGTGGTTTTGTAAGAGATGAAATCCAAACAACAATTGCAACCTTTAGAGCTAAGATGTTGGATCATGCTTGGTTAGGGGAACTTGACTTTCTTGTAGTCACAAAACTTTGGCTCCCACATGCAATTAACTTGTGGGAGGTTGCTGAAGCAAAGTACCAACAAGTGGAGGCATCCATTTAACAAGCCCAAGATCTTGTGAAGAAATCCTGGAGCCTTACCATGGAAGAGTTGGAGTACGTAAGTTTGTGGTCCAAGCTACACGGTCTAAACAACTTAATTTTAACAACATCCAAACGGTTAGATGATGAAGCAAAACACCACATGAAAATGCTTACCTATTCTAAAGACAATAACCATTGGCAAGTCATGGCTTCCTACCCTAACCCAACCAAGCATTTTCCCATATAGACATTAGAACCATAATCATTGTTAATCGCCCCTTGCCTAATCTATGGGTGTTTTTTCCAAAATTTAGACATTTTAGTATCGTCATGTTTGTGTATGTACCATTGTTGGTGCATATAATTTTAGACAAAGATCTTTGTAGCATGCGCCTAGAAATCTTGTGGCAAGTTGTTTGATCCTAAGTGGGCTAAGAATGTTGACCTGGAGTTTAAGCTACCCATGGGTGGTCACCTAGATGCCAAGCAAGAAGGTTTTTTTCATGTTAAAGGTAAAGATAGTTCCTCACCTTCCCAAAATGTGTTTGAATTCAAAAATTTGGGGTGTTGGTAGTCTAATGTTTAGATTCTAGAACTCATCATTTGAATGTTTGATGTAGATGCTGATGAGACAACCCCTTGAATGTAAGCATTTGATGATGCACTTGGGTGAAAATCAAAACCTAGGTGTTGAGTCTAATAAATTGTGAGGTTGAAGAATAGTTCATTGTCCCTAACTCCCATGGATGGATACCCATGGTGTACACTAGGGTTGTTGATACAGTAGATTGTGAGCCCTAATGACACATTCATGTGCGGTGGTCTCAATTTTCAAGAATTGCATCATTGATATTAGGGTGTGATAAAATTATTAGGGGTTTTTAGCGATTTCATGTTAGAATGAAGAATGATGGGTGCGCATGGTTGCATTGGGGGGTTGTTTTTGTTTCAGAATTTGATTATTTTCTTGAACTAAAGCCAGTAATCATAGTTTTAAAACTTCAATTACATGACTGGGGGTGAGAAGTTTGTAGAGGGTTAGGGTTAAAAATAAACAACAAAATTTGTAATGTTTGGCAAAATGTTGGTTTCGTTTTGGTATTTAGTGGATAGTCGTGTAAGCAAGGATGATTTGAGATTCTTGAAGCAATTGAAAGATGTCAATGAAAGGTCCAACGGATATAGAATAATTTTCAAACATTATAAGCATGTAGGATTAATTCCAGATAACATAACAATTAAAATGAGTAGAGTGATAGGTGGTAATTGCAACATGGATTTCACGATGAACAAATTTTTTTTTTAGGTTATGGAAAAATTTAAGGAGTTATAAATACATGTTGAGTCCTAGGTTATGCCACAATGTTAGTTCATAATTGTAGGAAATCTAAGATGTGTTGGATGGTGTGAACTAAGTAATCCACCTTGTTATTAGAAGGTAATTAACGAATCAAACTGCACAACCAATGATAATGTCCAACATTAGGATTTGAAGACCATGCAAAAATTGAAGTGTCTTTAATTTGGTAAAAATTTGCGTAAACAATTTTTGGTTCATTGCTAGAAACGAGGTTAACCTGTAACAAAATCACCAAGGTATGAGAGTTCGAATAAATTCGATAATATCAAGCTTGAAGGGGTTTGATTTTGAGACGAGGGAACAGTTCTTGCGGTTCAAAATATTCATCATGAGGGTGCAGGATTATTATCAAATTAAAGGATAATTTTTGGGGCGATTCTTTGTTCATTTGTGTGGCTTAAGGCTTGTAAGACATAGTCATGCACGATGCTATGAATTTAAGGAAAACAAAAAATATTCAATCAAAATCAACTTGGTGATGAAGGTGTGGAAGACTTAGTACTTCGAGATGCGTGATTATAGTCTATAGGTCAAGGAAAAAGAAAGAAAGATGCGAAATAATGGTCTAGAACCATGGTAAAACAAAACCTTAAAATCAATGGAAAAAAAGGTTTAAATAAATTTTTTTGGGGTGAAAAGTGGAAGGAGGTGAAAAGGATGTTTCCCCTTCTGCTTCCAAAGGCAACCAAACATGGAACATTCCAAAGGCCACCAACCTTAAAACCTTCCATTGGCCACCAAGCAAGATGTTTCCCCATTGGCCTCCAAGCATTAGATTCATTTCAAGGGCCACCAAGTATGGAACATTCCAAGGGCCACTAAACTTAGAACCTTCCATTGACCACCAAGTTGTGGTCTTTTTTCGCCTCCTTCTTTCCTTCTTTTTTTAAAGCGCAAATTTGGATCACTTGTTTATCTATTTTCAGATGTAATTTTCAATTTGAATATTTAAACTTGTTCCTACAACTTTCCTTGGGAGGAGAAGAATGATTGATCCTAGTAGATGGTGAAGAAGGAGAATAAATTGGATCATAGTAGTACTTTTGAAAGAATGAAAATGAGTAGGGGTATATTTGGAACTTAAAATCTTAAAGAAATATCATAAAACATTTCAGGTTTTGTAGCATAATTTTTTTAAAACTTAGTTGTAAAGCTTAAGATTTGGTAAGCAGATGCGCCTTGTAGCTAACTTTTTAATGAACTAATACAAGCTAGATTTGGATAACATATGTGATGGCAACAATGTTTTGAGTGATTGGAGGTCTACTGTTAAGTTGAACATTATGTTGGCTCCTTAGAAGTTGGTTTAAGTGGGTGTAGTTTAACATAAAATTCTAGGATTTGGAGAGTTTGAACTTTGAAAATATATCTATCAATTCCAAATCATAAATGATGCATAGGAAATAAACTATTTTTTTTCAACTACAAACATAATTTAATATCTAGAAATACATTTTGCATTTTTCCTTCACCAATAGAATATGTACCTCCAAGTATAATCACCTCATAGAATCGATAGTAGAGGGATGGAAAGTCACCTCACATAGACAGTTGTATTGTTACAAGAAGTTTTGGATATATGCTTGTAGTAGTTTTAGTGGGCATCAATCTACATTACATGTGCAATCCATAATACTCTATTTATTTAGCAAGTTTTGCTAGAATGAATATAATGACACCAAAGATTTTTGTTTAATACTATAATTGGGTCTTGACTTTGTTAATATATTTGGTTGTTAAGATCAAAAAGAGTATGGATACTAAAATTTGGGTGTGGAAAAAGATAGTTGAATTTGGTACTAGTAAACTTTTGGATTCCCTAAAATCTAAATATTGCAATTGATTCATCCAAGGGAGGTTTTTGTGTTGGATGTGATGGAGGTTACATCCTGGGAGTTGTGAACGCTCAAGTAGATTTGGAGCATTTGGAGTATTTACGATCCTTTGATCACGAACACATAGATTTTCTCCATAAGTCATGAAAGGAATTTGTATCCAAGTTGGTTGTTGGTTGAAAATTGTTATTCCGCTAGTTTTTTCACAAACATATTTACATAGTAAAATGTTGAGAACCACCAATCTCCTCCTTTTGAAACTTCCTCTTATTACATTTTAGCTTAAGAAGGCGAGATGTGAGATCTGGAGACCAAAAGGAAATTTGTTAAGGTACACAAGTTAGAGGTGTAGATCTTCATCTTGTATCTTTTACCACAAAATTTAGGAACGACCAATTACTAATTTGACCCAATACTTGGACTTGTAAACATATGCACAAATGGAATAAATGGGAAGAAAAGACTCATAAGGAGAGTTTTGATTGTGCAAAAGAAAGTATGTCAGGTTAAACTTTTGTCATGCTGCCTGAGATGTAATACAAACAATAAAAGGACTTGTTTCATATTTGTTTCAAATAAACACCAATCGCTATCAACAAAAAACCATTCATTAAAATGTGGTCTATTTAGCAGGAAAGCGTTAGAAGAATTCAAGAGAGGAACATTGCATGTGATGGTTGCATTCAATGCACTTACCCATGGCATGGATGTTGAAAACATTGCCAATGTCATGAATTATGATGTTCCTATTTATGTGAAAACCTATCTTCACTATGTGGGTCACATTGCAAGAGCAGGGCAAGGTGAGTCGTGCTTTCATTCTCATGGTCAAAAAGGACGTATGTTTTCCCTAAACTAGGACCCTAGTAGTCCTTGAATGTTTTGGGAGGTTCTTGCAACCAATATAGGAAATTTGATTGTTATTCTGGTATATCCTTCAGTTGTGAACAAAAAATGTGTTTGATTTATGAATCATCATTGGGTGGATGGTAGGCTCACCACTTTAAAATGGAACTGTTCAACAAATTGGAGGATGGCATTTGCAAAGACTATGAACTTCCAACCTCTTTCATCAATGTGATTTTACCACATTTCATTGCAAGTATAATAATAACCACTACTTACATTAAAAGTCAACTTGATGACGTGTTTAATCCTTCCATCCCATAAGTAGATTATGATATTACAATAATTAACATATGTCTTTTGAGTGCTAATCGACATCAAGATTGAGTCTTCATGATGCTTTTGGAAATGTGATAAAAATTCAAGTGTGTGTTTAACAACTCATGGGTGTGTTTGATTGATGTTTCATTCTAGAGAGTCTCATGACTTCACCCTCACATAGTATTTGCCTCAAGATATTTCTTATGCGGACAAGATTGAGTGTATTTTGTCAACCAATCTATACAATATTGAAACATACCTAAGTGGGTTGTCAAGTCAAGTGGATGGCCAATGTGAGGGTTGGGTTGAGTGGTATTTCCCAATATGGTTGATATTTGGAATCCTGCTTTGTAGCTCACAAGTGTTTTGAGGAGGAGGCCCCTAGGAAAGACATTGACATCTTGATTAATGAAGGTCAAGATTTGACTACCAAGAACACAATTCCAAAAACTGCACAAACTAAATAATCAGTAATATAGTAAATTATGCATATCATTAATTGGCTTCCCTTTTCATCATCATTGTGGACAAAACATGGTTGATGAAGAAGATTACTACTAACATTGTAGGTAAGTTTATTGACTTTACGGCTTGAAGATAGCTTGTCAGAGGAGATTTAAAGATGTTGCAACTTGTGAATAATCAACTACCAGAACAAATCACCAAATTTGCCAATTTTAGTTGATGCATGAAGCTGATACTTACATTTCTTTCATATGAAACCCTCTTTCACCTATGGGAAAGTGTGAAATCAAACTTGTGTTTCAAAGTGGACCCATCTTCAAAGCTCCAATCCTTTCCTGTTTCTTGCATGTAAGTCATGTGATTTTGGAAATTCCAAATTCCACTAGTTGGATTGTCAATCTTATGACCTTTAGTCTTGCCAATGCCATTGCCATTGCCACATATTCCAAGTCTTGTTCTTTTGACCACAATGCAACTTCATTGATTGGTGTTTTCATAGGTTTAGTCTCATATCACTAAGCACCATGATAATGTTGTAAAGGTCTCATCAAGGATCTATCAAGGTTCCACATATGCATCATTTTTGAAGCCAACAAATTATAATTGAAATGCAATTCTAGATAAATTTGCATAATAAGCCACATTGCCTAATCTGTAATTCCAAAAAATATTGTTTTTTGGTTAATGTTGTGTTATACAAAGCACTACTTTAAGGTAGCAAATAGAACCTGGCAAGTGATGGAACTACAAAAATTGAAGGGACCAGGAGTCTAATCAATTGTCGTGAGAGTAAACAAGCAAGCAAGCACTAGTGTGCTTGTCATACAATAGTGCATTGATAGTTCCTCTTGTTTTCCAATTTAATGAGCACCACCACCCTGTTAGTAGACATTAGAATTTTTAAACAATAAGTCATATGGAACATTTGTCAATAAATTGGAACAACATGGCATCATCATTCATTTATTCACTCATTTGAAGCATGCAATGTCAATGGTTTTTATCATAATTCATCTGCACAAAAGTTTTATTTTGAATATATAAAACAAAAATACAAAGGCTCCCATCAACTACAATGGAAATCCACATACATTGAAGATTAAGAAAAAGAAAGCTTTGAGATTACAACCTATCCAATACCCAATCATGAATGGATCCAATTTTACAAATTTGCGACAAGCTTCATGAGCTTGAGATGCACATCATGGCTTTACTTTTGTGAATTACAACAAGGAACTAGTCCACTTCAAACCTAAAACCCCATGGATAATTAAAAAAAATTCAAAAGAGTCCAGGAATTCTAAGGTACATACATAAAAATATGTGTTCATAAATAAGGTGCCCCCATTACCATAAGTCCCATTAGTCTAATCATAAGTACTTATAGTCATATTTGTAGTCATGTAGTCATAAAATTGACCATAGTCCCAAAAATGGTTGTGACTAAAGACAAAATATGACTACATGACTAGGTCTCGACAAGGTAAGGTAGATAACTGGTTGTTACCTGGTAAAACAATAAAAGTTAGTGGTAAAGGGTGAAGGGAAGGCAACAGGTAAAGTAGCGGGTAGAGTAAAGGTAAACGAACGGATTACCCAATTACCTGGTAATTATAGGTAACTGGATAAATTATTTATTATGCCCCCAGTGCCTTAATGGAGTCCACCATCAGTCCGCACGGAGTCCACCATTAGGCTTGAGTCTGCCATAGAGTCCACCCCGCCACGGTCTTCCACTGCGGTGCTGAGGGAAATAAAAAGTACAATGTCGAGCAACGGTGATCCTATTGTGAGCGTGGTCGTCGCCAAGGACGCTGCTATCGTCGTTGCGTCCGATGATAGTGACGGCGACATGCAGGCGGCCATGCATTCTGTCACCAAGTCAAAGCGGAAGCGCTAAAAACACCAGTTTCCGTGGGATTATGTCAATGATTGGTAGGACGGCAACTCCGCCAAGCATTGCGGAAAGCGCCAGTGCACGGTGTGTCACAAGTGGTACTTCGGATCGACCAATGCGTCAGGCTGGAAAGCCCACATGAAGAGCGCGCACAGCATCACCGACAGCGACACCGCGTTGTCTGCCCTGTCCTGCAAGGTCATATTCCAGTCGACGTTCAGTAGCAAGCCCGTGTTTCTGGAACCCATTCTGCACAAGTACGAGAATGTCGTCGTGGACTACGTCGTCGAAGGTGGCGTCACCCTACGTGCGGTTAGCGACGTTTGTTTCAAAAAGTTTGTTGTCTCGTTGACAAATGGATACAAATCACCGTCGACTCGAACAATCTTACGTTGGATCGTCGAGCTGTACCGCATCTTAGAGCCATTGTTGGCGGCATTTCTATGCAGCCTGGACGTCGCCATCTCCTTGACGCTGGACGGTTGGTCGAATCGCAACCTAAAGGGCTTCTACATTGTCACTGCGCACTGGGTCAACGTCACTTCTCTGACCAACAAGAACATTCTTTTAACGATCCTTGACGTCAACTGCGAGATTGGCGTCAATAAGCGCGTTTAGGTTGCCTTGTTCGAGTACCTGAAGCGCCTGGGCCGGGATGTCATGACACGCCTGCTCAACGTCGTCAGCAACAATGGGTCAGACGCGACGGTTGCTATCACGCAGCTTTTCCAGCTGGTATTACCTTCATCGATTACGAGTAGATGCGCAAGGTCAACCACGTCCGGTGCGCCAACCACTCCATCCAGCTCGTTGTGCTCAAGGTGTTGACGTTCATTAAAGAGCCCACCGAACAGCTACGGGATGCGCTATCAGAATCCACTGCAACAAAGTCATGCGGTAGTAGTATCGCGTCGAAGTTGCGGCAGTTGGGCTTGCCAGCAAGGATCCGACGCACCAGAACTCGCCCACGTGCTGGAACTCGACTCATGAGATGTGCGCCGACGCTTCTGGCAAGCGCGTTGTTTTGGACAGCATCATGGACTAGTACACGGCCGACATTGGCCACGATGCTCTCCCTGACCTGGAATGGCATGCCATCGACGGCGTGTCAACGTTCCTTCCCGCGCCGCGCCAGGTCATGGAGAGCCTCGCGGCCGATCACAAGCCGACGTTCAACTTGATGCCGATGTCCGTCTCTCTGCTCTTGAAGCATTGCGATGACAGAAAGCAGCAGCTGCAGGAGATCAATGGCAAGTTGACGACGATCAGAATGAAGGCGGAGCTTGAGAAGTACAGGAGCAAGCTGGTGCAAGAACTGACGATCATTGTAGCATACCTGAACCTGCAGATCCCCAAGCCGACTGACCCAGCGGAGCTAAAGTTCATCGTCGATCTCGTTTGCAATTTGCTGCAGCGCCGCTACTTGGCCGAGGTGAGCTCTCACTAGAACATTGAGCACGAAGCGACCAGCAACTTGCTTTTCGCTGCGATGTTTCAGCTGAAACGCGACGTCGGTGGCAATGGCGACAAGGTCGACCAGTATTTGTCGATCGGCGTCGTCTAGTCATCGAGGTTCATCGACGTCTTGTCGTCGTGGTTGGCCCAGAAGGAATTGCTGTCGGGCCACTACCAGATGGCCATGGACTACCACAGAACACCGACGATGTCGACGCCATCAAAGCGGGTCAACAGCGCCACCGGTCGCGAATTCACATGCACCCGACAGTCGTTGTTGTCATTGGTGTTCATCATGACAATGTGCCTGCGTTCGTGGATGAATGCCGATATCCTCAAAGTGCCAGCGAATTGAGCACAGGCAATGGCTGCCCTCGGATAGGACAGCGCCAACAACGTGGAGTCGATCGTCCAGGAGCTTGAGGAGGAGTAGGAGGATTGGGACGAAGAGATCCTTGACGATGGTGTCGTTCAGATGCTCCACAACCGGTTTGCCGACCTGGTCTTTGAGTGCCAAGAACTTTGAGAGCTGAAGATGAAAGTACTGAAAAGAGAGGGAAAAGCCATCAAATGTTCAGATTGTTGAAAACAGTTGAGCAGCAAGGTTGTGAGACCGTGCTGTGAATTGAATCAATCAACAGTCAAATTTCCAACTTTCTCACATGAATTGCTGAAGGTTGCAACATAATAGAGAAGAAGCTCAAGGAATTGTTACAGATGTAGAGATCAATTGTACATTCCTGCCTTGTTTTCTTCCTCCTCTCGTACAATCACTGCTCCTGCAAAATTCAGGCAATTTGTGATCTCGTGAATTTTTCCTCTAGTGCCATCAGATCCCCCTCAACCCACCCACAACATTTGGTTTTAAGATCTTTCAGCTGGCAATGTTTGTTTGATCCATGTGAACTCTGTACGAGATCAGAACTCCTCTTCAATTTACATCTTGGCCCATCAAAATCTCTTGTTATTACAATGTCTAATAATCCTGCATAATGATCCCTTTCTGCAGCTCTAGCTGGCAGCTAAAAAAACCCACTTAGTCCAACAACTTGCTGCACCCCCAAAGATGAAAGGCCTAGTACCACAAGAAGACATGATCTGCATAAGCTCCTAGATCTCCGTCTCTGCAAGGGGTAAAAGAAAACAACCAATTATAATATTAGCAAAATGGGTTTTAGAATCTGGCTGCAAAACACTTTACTTCTCCAACAAACTTCTTGAATGTCCTCCACAACAAAAGATGAGCTACATGAGTCCAACAACTGTAATAACAACAACAACAAACCTTGAATGAATTTGTTGCAAATTCGGACATGGTGTTTTGCGACACCGAACGCTGCTCTAACAATGGTTAAGTGTTTTGTCTTTTTCTCTCTCCCACACGACGTACACCAGTGAATCTTATTCTCTCAAGTCGATCTTTGAGTAAAATGTCCCACAGAATACGATTCGAACATTTTACTGGGTAATTACCTGGTTGAAGGGGTAGGGAAAGGTAAAGGTAAAGGTAGGCGTGGGCAAATCGGTTAAGGGTAATGGTAAGGTAAAGGTAGGAGACAATGTATTACATGTTAACCTTTTACCCTACCTTGCTGAGGCTTATACATGACTACATTATGATAGTAGTCGCAAGTTGTCTTAATCATCAAAACCATGTTTTGGCGTAGTGCATTAATCACAATAGTTATAACCCCAAGGCTCACTACTGCAATAAAAACATGCATGGGAAGGCACATAATTTTTCACCTTGAGTTTCCCATTGTGTAGTATGCACAAGTTTATGATAATTTAACTTAGGAATTTTGCTTGCTCATTAGATTGTTACTTGATGGTTTAGAAAAAAATTCATTCAAATTATGGATGAAAGTTTCCACTTGGATGAAAGTCAAAATTAAAAAATAAAAAAAAACCTTGGATGGATGGAATATTCCAATTATGGATGAAAATACTTCCAAATGGATGAAAAAATAAATATATAAAATTTTAGTATGTTTTGATTAGTGCCAAAATTGTCCCCTAAGTTTGGAAAATATTTTTAAAAATGAAAAAATAAATGGGAGGTCTAGATTGGACCCCCCAAACTCCACTATCCCTAGCCTCCTTTAGGCTTTGCAAACTTCCAAACCTACCAAATTTGGCAAGTTTAGGGGACCTTCATGGCGATGGCACTGTGGAGCTCCATGTTGTTGCTACCATCGCCCCCCTTCTTTTTTTAAAAAAAATCCCTTCTTTTTTTTTCCTTTTTTCCTCCCTTTCTTCTTCTTTTTGTTGTTGTTGCCACCACATTACAATGACAATGATGATGAAAACAACATGGAGAAAAGTTCTTCACCCCTCTTTTTTTCAGGTTGAAATTATAATTATGTCATTAACGACGATGATGAGTAAGGGATGGAAGGTGTCATGGATGCCAATGTTATGGAGTTCATTCATTTGAATGATCATCCATGACTTGTAATAAACTTGAACTTAATTTTAATTTAGTTTTAGTTCACTTTTAATTAATTTTTAGTTAAATTTTATTTCACTTTCACTTAATTCATAGTTGGTTCACCTCCAATTGACTATTAGTTCATTCTTAGTTAAGTCTTAATTCATTTTTAGTTAACTTTTAGTTATTTTTAGTTAAGTTTTAGCAAGTCCGAATTAACTCCTAATTAAGTCCTAGTTAACCCCCAATTACATCATAATTAACTCTTGGTTAACTATAATTAACTCTTAGTTGACTCCTAATTAAGTCATAGTTAACTTTCATTTAAGTTTTCGTTAACTCATAGTTGACTCTTAATTAGGAAGGTTTTAAAAAAGCTTTTTTACTTGATGCACACATAAAAACCTCTTTGGAAGCTTGCTTCAACTAGGTCCCTAATGGGGTATAAATAGAAGTAAGACCCTTCATTTTTTTCAATTTGTTCATCACCAGCCTTAAACACGATATTACGCCATAACCTTGTCATGTTCTTTTCATGTTCATGTTTGCATATGTTAACATAATAAAAATTTGTTTCCATGTTGGTCTTGCACATTTCGTGTTCTTGTTTTGTGTTATTGTGTTCTTATTTTTGAATCACATAATTTTGTTTTGTTATTTGTTTGAAAGTTAGATTTAAACCTTTATTTTAGCCTTTGTTCTTGTGAATCTTTGTGTTTTTGACAATGGGTGCCCCTTTTTTTCTTGGTGAGTTAGTGTTGAAGGTCAAGCAACCAAAAGTTTGAGCTCCTAGCAATGGTGGTGGTGGATTTGACTCCTATTGATTGTTATTGCTAGTTGTTACACCTACCAAAAGGAGGTATAAAAAAAAATCAAAAAAAAGGGAGAGAGAAAACAAAAGAAATAAGGGGGCCCCTACTATTGTAATAAGGCTTTCTTTAAGTTTTTGATAATCTTGTTTTCTTTTCATTCAAGTTCTAGGGTACTTAAGCCTCGTTTTGGGTTCAATTCTCAAAGGAATTTCACAACGAAAACAAACCAAAAAACATTGTTTTCACGGAGTCAGTTTTTTCAAACCAATAATGCCCCCCCAAATACAATAGAAACTCCCATACACTAACACACAAAACAAAAATTTCTATGCAAAACACAAAACCAAAACCCAATGTTAAACTTGTTAAATTTAGTTACAACACACTAAACAAATTAGACCCTTTTTTGGTGATTCAAAATGAACTCATTTGCAACACACATGAATCCAAGCCTAAAAACATAAAACATGAATGCAAACATAAACACCATGTGAAAATGAAAACTTGTACAAACATTAAAAAAACTTGCAAAACTTACCACATAATGTTTTGGAATTTCAAATCACCAAAAAAAATTTGAAATCACAAAACTTGGGTTTTATGGTAATCCACAAGTTATTTGAACCTATTTAGATTTGAATTGGTTCACATTGGAACCAATTCACAACTAAACTACACATTAAACTAGATTAATGTAGAATTAAACTAAATTAAACATAATTAATCTAGGGATGAAAGCACAGTAATGTGTACAATTAAAAGTACTTGCAAGTCTACTTGTCAAGTGAAGAAAAAATAGGACCAAAACCCATCACAAGATTGTTATACATTCAATTTTTTTAGTTGAATGATAAATAACAATATACTTTTTCATTATTACGCATTAATTTTAAAATTTTGTATTATAAAAGTAGGTTTCAAATAAACTTTTAAAAAATGCAAATAACTTTTAAAACCTACTTTCTATAGTGTAAGATTTGATTCAAGTATTTGTCATGTATATTCTACTAAAGAGAAATTACATTTTTTTTTGGGTGATGCCTTTGAATATACAATGATCTTTATGCTATAATTTCATACATGTATATTTCACAAAAACATACATGTATATTCCACCCTATGTTATTTTTTATGTTTTAGGTTACTTTTGACTATTCACATTTTTACTAATGCATGGGCCAACATTGTGACCAAAAATCCATATTGGATTAGCATTTATGTGACACAAACCAATGGCATTGAAACACCATTTTGGTTGCAACAAAAACAAACACACATACATCTAGTTTTCCCAATTGCATAATTCATTTGTTTAATAATTATAAACCATCTCAAGTTAATTAAGTTCAATATATAGCAAATTGGGTCCAAAACATAGGTTCCCAATTCAACTATGAACGCAATGTATGCACTACATAGTGAATTGGGTCCATTGCATAATGACCCAGTTCTATTACAATAGAATCAATGAACTATGTTATGAAATGGGTCCACAACATAATGATCTTGTTCACCTTTTATGGATTGGGATCTAAAGCTAGGTAAAGTTATTTCACTATGAAGACCCCATAGTGATTTAAGCTAATGAATTGTGCCCACATTTGTATTATTGTCGATACAAGTTTGAAGTACAAGCTTGTTCCATAGCCTTGTTCTATTCCTTTTGTGTTTATTTTTTCATATTTTATCCAAATAAATATTTGTCTGCATTTTTGTTTTGCACACTTTGTGTTCTTATATTTAGCCTCTTGTGAATTTGTTTTTGTTTTTAGGTTCCATGTTTTGATTTAGATTTAGGTTTGTGTTTCCATCATTTGTTTTCTTAGTTTTTGTGCTCATGATAGTTGTCACGTGTGACTAAAATGTAATTAGTCAACAAAGTCAAACATGGTTGACTACAATCATATTTATGGTGTGTACATTCTAGTGTATAGATGTTCATCTTATAATTAATTTGCAATTATAGTACAATTCCCTAGTTTTCTAATGTGACATTTTATCGATTAATTCCCCATATTTCCATAGGATAATTATAATATAGTTATATATTAATTATTTTGTAGCTTTAGTTGTAAGGAAGTTTAGTTGCTACGGACATAATTTTTCATAATATTACCATGGTACAATGATGGACAATTGAAATGGTAGTTGCAAAAAATTGTTGATTTGAACACAAGTCACAAACACATGGGTTAGTATGGACACGATAATTCCTTGTGTACTATTGTTTGAATTGAGTGACCATATTTTGATTGTTTGCATGATACAAGATTGATTCAATCTTTCAAAGGGTTCAATGAAAATGGATTAAATCTCAACTTAATCAAAACCCCATTAAAGTAATGACCAAAATTCGATCAATTCTCGGAAAACGGCTAGATACTATGGACAAAGTGTAACCCTTGTCTAGGCGAATAAGAACATTACTAAATTGTGGTTGCCCTTGTTCAAAGAGCAAGCACCCCTATCCAAGGAATGATCATAATTCGGTTGTTCCATAAATAGGGGTTTTGATTTCCATTTAAATATCCTTTTAGGTATTTAATGATTTGTAAGGCCTTGGTTGACATGTTCATTGCCATGCTACATCGAACAACTAAATTTCAATTGCTTTGAAAATGATGGGAAGACATGGTCACCATTAGCATGATAATTTTTTTATTTTAACCAAATCAAGTTTAAGTATAAATGGGATGTTAACATTTCATTTTGTCATATGTTTTTAACCTCTCTTTTTTATCATAATTGGTTTTTAAACTTTAGTAGTTTTTTGCAATCAATGCGCAAAATTTGGGTGGAGTTCAAGAAATTGGAAATAAGGGTGTGCATGGGAGGTTTTGCCTTTATTTGAATCAAAGTTACCCTTGCTTGATTACCTTAACCTTACAAAACCAAGGTTGTTATTGGCAATTATTGTTTGGGAAGTGAATGTTGTTAGGTGATGGTACCAAAGGTGTGTGGGTAGCTTAGGGCAACATGTTTGAATCAATGTTCAAGTGCCTTCAATGTTGTAATATAATTTTGCACTTTTTTAATAATATAATAATTTTTTTATTAAACAACACATTGTGACTTGTTTTCAAATTTCAATTGGACACATGTCAACAATAAATTGGGTTGAAACTACATGTATTTATATTGTAGTTTATTATGAAATAAACTTAAAACAATCACATGATATTGTTTGTTTTATTGATAGTTATCATGTTTCTACACACCATAAGGTGAAAATACCAAATTTCATAATTTCAATTTTTCAATTTGGTGACCCAGACTAAGTCAATTGTATTGTTGAAGATGTTTATGGTGTTTGTAGTTCCAATGGACATTATTATAGTCGCTATGGCATGGTCCATGCCAATTGTGATCATGGTGGACAACATGATTACGCATGGAATGACCTTTACAATTATGTCCATGGATGTGATTACATGTTATTTTGACAAGTTCATGTTGATTATAGACACGGTAGTTGAAAATGTAATTATATATGCCATGTTTTCATGTAATGTTTATAACGACATCATTTTTCACAATTATATAATTCTTTCATCATGGTAAGTCTACCTTAATGTCATTTCTTTTCATATTTGTTAGAAGATTGTTCCTTGTGAATGTTTACACATTTAATCCATTCATGTTTATTTGGGTACCCAAATGTCATTTTATTTTCATCTTTTATGATAACTCAAACCTCACAACTATTTACAAATTTCACCCATTACATTATGTTTTTAATGTCAATTGTTTTTTATTTAAATAACACTATTTTTCACAAATGTTTTCACATCTCACCCATGTTACAAATTAAGTTTACCTTCACATTGTTGTTTCTTTTCATGTTTTTAAAAGTTAAAATGCATTCAAATTATAAGGTGCAAGGTGATTACACAACAATAATTATATTCTCTCGGAAGATTATTGGTTCATAAAATGGTGCATATTTTCTTTTTAAGTGCATTTTGTGAAATAAACAAAGCTTCAAAATTATACTTTCAAACCTTCACATTCATTATGTATTCCCACCATTCTATCACATGAACAACTATTGGTAAAAATAATACACATTTATAGTTAGATTAAAATCATATCCTATGTAAAATAAATAAATGAAAAAGTTATTTAAAGTAAGCTGAATTGATCTTGATAGGTTAGAATTATTGGTAGTCCAAGTTTGATTTCATGTCTTTTATTTTTTGTTTTTTTCATGTGTTCCCTTTTTTTTTGCTTCTTCTCATGTATTTGATATATTTTTTGTTTTTGCACCTTGATCTTGTTGGAAAGCTATTGCAAGTGAAAACAACATCAACAAAGGACTAACTAAACATTGAGAACTTAGGCCAAAGCATGAAGAAAAGCCCTTTTTGAATATGTTGACAAGAAGTTGAAGACAAAGAGAAACGTGGGCAAACACAAATTTTGTTGATAGGAGATGAAAAAGAAGAAGGATGATCCAAGGAAGAAAAAGGAAGATGAGAGGAAAATATGTTCCCATTTGCTATTGTTGAATTTCGTGGATAGGTGGTTAAAGGAAGAGAAATAGAAGAGGAAAGGAGTTTGTGTTTAGGTCAGCCATCATTGAATTTCACAAACACGAGATGAAAAAAATTAAAATAAATATCAAATGAGAAAAAAAAAGTCTATTGACAAACAAAATACAAAGAAGAAGGATGGTCAAAGGAAGAAGAAAAGAGTTTGTTCACTAATAAGAGGCAAGACAAAATATGATCATACAAAGAAGAAAAGAGAATGAAAAAGTTTGCTCAACATCGCCAAGCTTTTCTGCGAGTGTGTGGGCTTTCTTTGAATATCCAATTCTTATTTATCTTTTGAATGGAGGTTGTAGGAGAGAAAAGGTTGCAAGAAAAAAACGACTTATCATCTCATGTTAAGTTTTGAATGTTGTGTCCTTGTATGGAGAGGTTTACACTAAACATGAGAGGGCAAAAGTAAACTCAATTATAGGATGACTTGAAGGATAAGTTTACTTGAGCTCCCTTCTACTTTGCAATATCATGAACAATGAAATGATGGCAAAATGACTTGATTTTGTGAAAATTTAATTTAATTCAAATGAAAATATTGAATGACATTCCATATAACTTGAAAATTGAATTGAGTTTCAATATAATTAAAAATCAAATTAAAAAAATTGAATTGTAATTTATGTACATTAAAGGGTATTCAAATTTTATTGAATTCAATTCATTGTTTAATTGACTTGGCATTCAGTTGATTTGGAATTCATCAAATTCAATTGAAAAGAAATGAGATGCAAATTGGTGTAAAAAATATTAAAAATGTGCTTGTCACTTCCATCATTATTAATGATTATGATGTTTAAAAAAAAACACTCCAAAAAGACACATATCCGAAAAAAAAAGAAAAGAAAAAATCCTTCCATGCTCCACAAAAACAATATGCCATTAATTTTTCATAGCAATACAAATTTACGCAAAAAAAATAAATTGCAATAAAGTTTTATTTTCTCCCCTTTATTAACATAATAATTAAAAAACCTGGGAAAACTCTGTAGGAAAAAAACGTAGGCTGGATTTCTTATTTTCTTCTTCTTCTTCTTCTCCCCTTCCCCACCCCCTCCTCCCGCTTACCGCCGCAGAGCAGCCGCAGCAACAAGCTAGGGTCCTGGAATTGTATGCGGTGGCGTGAATGCGGACCTTTTGATTTGCCCATTTGCCTTGTTCCTTCTCGTCTCCTCCTCCTCCTCTTCCTCCTCCTTCTGCTTCTTCTTCATCAGGTCAAGATTTTACTTCTCGTGTTCCTTTTTTTTTCCTTGTTTTGTTTTTCTATTTCTTGGAATTTTTTGCAAGTGTTTTTCCAAGTTTGCTTGCGCAGTTTTGCTAGTGATGCAACAGGAGCTTTGAAGCGGAGAAGAAGATACAAAGTTCGGATTTATTCTCCTTTTTTGTTTGTTTGTTTGTTTGTTTGTTTGTTTTTTTTTTGGGGGATTGAAACGGCGAAAATAATTTCCGCTGGAGAAGATCTGGATAGGGCGGCACGGGGAGAGCGAGGAACTGTGCTTTGTTTGTGCCCGGGATTCGATCGGATTATTTCACCACACAGGACAGATTAGAGACGGGGAGAGAGAGAGAGTTCACCGAATAAGAAGTTGCGCTCGCGAAAGGTAAACTTAACAAATTATTGTCTTGTGGTATTTTTCAGTATTTGTTCTTGCTGAGTGAAGACACAGCTGGACTGCGAATCAAGTTATCCCTGGGCTTCAATCGAGAAGCTTGAGGAAGGATTTCGATGAAGGATTGTTGGTTTGCTGACGATTCTGAAGATATAGTGGTGTTTCTTCCTCTCTTGGTCTCAGGATAGCACAGCAAGCAAGGGTTCGATTCCATCCGAGTATGCGTCAGTAAGAGACGCCGAAATGCGGAAATGATCTTTGTAGCGCTCATATAAAATCGGAGTGCAACCACAGTAAAAAAGAGGCACAAGCTGCACGAAGCTTATCATTGGATCTCAGTTTCCAACACTGACGTGTTCACTTCCAAGTAGGTTTCTTTCGGGCTCTAGGATGTGTCTTGAATGTCGGCGGAGTTCGAGTGCAAAGCTGAGAGGTCACTTCTTGTTGAATGTTCTCCTCATGGACATGTATTATTGCAGTTGACCTCCCCCCCCGCCCCCCCAGGAACCGTCCTTCCTCTAATCAAATCACATGCCTGAAATGGACGTCCGAGGCTCTTATTTTCTCCAGGAGATCAGGATTGAGTTTCATGGAGAAAATCCAAGGAACATGCAAATCTGGTTTTTTTATGTGAGCAATCACAAGGTTTAGTGATAATTGTTTGGTGGGTGCTAGATCTTTTTTTTATTTGATTGCTGTGAGTCATTATAGTGCTGTTTGTAAGAGCTTTGTACTCATGCACATTCATTCTTGCAAAGTTGGTGCAGGATTGCAACTATGAAGGGGGAGGGTGAAGAGGAGCAAGAGGTTAACATTGTCTATAAAACTAAAGTTGTGCAGTTTCTTGGTCGGCAAGTGCCTATTATTCTTCAGAATGACAATGGACCCTGTCCTCTTCTTGCCATTTGTGAGCTTTTGCTCTCTCCCTTTTATACACTTGTTAAGACATGGGACCAGATATCAAGGCTATTTGCCCTCTAATACAAACCTGGCACTAGGTTTTTGCTATTGCTTAGTGATTCAAGAGCTCAATATGTGGTGGCCTGACAAGTATATGTTTGAATCATCGGTGACTTCAGTCGTCCTTAACCTAAGATTAGTGCATTGGTGGGCTTTGTGCAGGTAATGTGCTCTTGTTGAGGAACAATCTGAATGTCAGTACTGATTTGGCTGAAATTTCTTTGCCCGAATTGCTCTCTCTCATTGCAGAAAGATTGCTTGACGTGAATAGTAATATAAAGGTGTGAGACATGACCCTTTGTCTTTCATACCCTAAATACATTATGCTCAGCCACACTTGTTGCTTTGCTACTGCATACTTGGATGTATATATAGTATTTGCTGTATAGATGCACTTTTTGAGTTTTTGCGCCTGGTATTTGTAGGCTTTTATTCTCACAATTAGTCTTGGATGGGTTATGTTAAGCCTTCTGAATTTGTTACAGAACAAAGATGAGGAATATGTGCGCAACCAGCAGCAGAACATTTCAGATGCCATAGCTCTGCTCCCCCGCCTTGCTACTGGCATTGATGTCAATGTCCGCTTTACACAGTGAAGTTACTTCTAAGCCACCTTGTGACAAGTTGTAGTTTTGTTTTCATCTTTGACAACTGGCCTGCAACACCTGTGAGAATGAATTTGTATATTATTTAATCCCTTTTTGCATCAGTTGACTTTTAGCCATGGTCTGGGTGGAGGCCTTGCCAAACTTAACTTTTCTTAGTTGTGAATTTTAGTTGTAGTTGTTGAACTGTTCCTTTCACCATACTCACTAACTGTATGCTCTTCTTTTGGTCTTCATGTATTATTCTTAGGTGTTGTTGGCATGTGAATGACTATGTGAATTGAAAAAGGATTTATTGTCATTCTGGTGTGCTGTGTGGCATGTTGCAGTATACATGATTTTGAGTTCACACCAGAATGTGCAATCTTTGATCTGTTTGACATTGGCCTAGTCCATGGCTGGCTTTGTGACCCCCAGGTGAATACCATTTTCCCATTGTCTCTTCCTGAGCTTTGCCTTTGACCCTTTTTGTTCTGCCATATGAAGATATGTTATGTCCATAAGAAGGTGCACATGTGACTTGATGTGCTTTTGGAAGCCTTGCTTGTTATGTGCAGGATGAAGAGACAAGCCAAATGATAGGCAATCATTCCTACAATGCCCTGGTGGAGAAGCTGGTAGCTTTGCAGGCCAGCAAGGGTGATTCTGCTGCCAATGATGTAACTGGTGCTGTAGAGGAATCTACTGTGGACTTTGTGGCAGCAACAACTGCAACATTAGGTGTGCCTACACCATCTGCCAGCCAACTCTGGTCAAGTGAGACATCCTTTGAGGATTTGTCCTATGAATTGAATCAGGGAGGACCAACTACAGCAGCTAATGAGTCCCCACGGAAGGGTGACACTGAAGAAGCTGCTGCACTTATGCAGGTTAGGTTATACTAGAGACTGAAATGCTGTTGTGTGTATGTAGCCTGGGGTCTGGTTCTCTTGTCTTTGCCTCTTGTGATTGCTGCAGGTTTGGTTCTATGTTGAGCACATCCTTAAGACTGTAATTATACAAGGTTTTGAGTCTTCTTATTTTTAGGATGCTGGTAATTTTGTCTAACACTGTATGTGCCTGCCACTGTGGCTACAGGCATTGCAGCTTTCTCAGAGTGATGGATTGACTCGAGTGGGCACTGAAGATAGTGGCACGTCTGGGAAACATGACACTGATCTCCCAGTCCTGTTGACAACCCATGGCACCTCTCCTCTTTTGTCCTCTCTTTCAGATGACTCAACTGGAAACATTGATCCTCAACTGGAGGTGATTGAAATGCCAGAGGAAGGTACTGAGCTTGGTGTACATGAGGAGAGCATTTCTCTGAACCCTGTTCGTCGTTGCCCACAAGGGCTTGATGTTCCTGTAAGAAGCTTCAAGCAACCAATAGTTCCCACTCCTAGACTCTGGCTGGGAGAGGAGAAAACTGTAAGTGGATCCCACTTTGCAGGGGCTTCAGCTGCCAATGAGGAGGGTCTGCAAGGCCCTTCAAACTTTGAAGGTAATGACAATATTTTTGTGTTGGGGTATGACATCGATCATCCAGTCAAACTGTTGGATGTCGGTGAGGAAGACAGTGAGAGCCAGAGGAAAGCAACAGCAGAAGATCCTTTATTAGGACATGAACACAAGGCACAAATGAATGATGATGGAACCTCACAAAGGTTACATCCAAATTTTGGCACAGATGGATTTGAGAACGTAACTAAGGAACAACTATGTGACACTGATGAAAAAGCCCTACAAAAACATGAGAGGGATTCTACACTTGGAGATAGTAGAAAGCAATTCCTTGTGCGTGGACCAGGGAGCTTAGGAAGTTCACAAAGTCTGGAAAGCTCAGGATTGGATGATGAAGAGCCTTTGTATGAGGGGGAATGTGATTTAGCCAATCAGGGAGTCTCTAAGTACAGTGACAAGGAACCTCTTTATGAGGGGGAGGTGATTTTAGCGGAGAAGGGTGATATTGGTGGGCAGCTTCTTGACAAAAGTGAAGCAGGATCTCCCAATTTTAAGCAGAGTGTCGCTGTTTCTGATAGAGAAGGTACTTTTGAGACTGACCAGTCCTTCCTGTTTGATTGAAGGGTTTGCCTGTGTACTGCACATAAATGTTTCTTTTCTTGTTGAGATAACCCTTAATGCTTAACTCCATTCCGACAAGCAACTGTACCCATCTTTATACCCACAAGTTTGTTTTTGGGATAGACCTGAAGCAAATAATGCAACAGGGTTAGGTCAAAGTAATGACTTGCCCAAGTATTTTGTTGTATCATGCTATGAATGGGTTGCCTAGTCTGTTTATAAGTTTGTCTTCAAATGTTAAAGTATTTTATTCTGGTCGCTTGACAAGTTTTCTTGTTTATAGGGAAAATAATCGAAAACTTTCTGAACAACAATGCCAGCCAGCTGACAGTCTATGGGTGAGTTGATCATTTTATTCTCCACAGAGGACCACTATGCCTTGAATCAAATAGAGTTCATGCCATATGCGGGCTGCTGCTGCTAACCCTTCTAGAGCTTCATTCCAGATGGGTATGCAAAATGAGATCTGCTAATTTCACAAATTTTTACAGTTCATATGTTACATTGCTTGTACCTTTTCAGAGACCAAGACATGATAACAATCACTCACTGCAGTTGTCACTGTTTTTTTCATAGGCTCTTCAGCTTGATTGAGGGTCTTAAAGACCGTGAACTGTGTGTTTTTTTCCGCAACAACCATTTTAGCACTATGTTCAAGGTATGCCTATGCAATGTCTGATGCTGGAAGAATAGGATTGTTTCCTATGGACCAAAGTGTTCCCTGTGTTCTTTCTCTGAAGTAACTTATACCCAGAGCTTTGTGTTATGTAATGAGCTCAGTCAATACAGAAGAGGCCTCTTGGAGTGATTTTGTTCTCACTACTTATGTACAATTAAACTTGTCAAGTCAGGCAACTGTTCAAACTGGAATTGTTTGTTGACAAAGGTCTTACAAACTCTGTTGCAAAATAGGAAGAGTAAACCTGTTACAAGAGTCCCACACAGTGGCTGAAATCAAGGACTCCATTTCAGCTAAATCTTGTATACATGTGATATTTTTTTGAAGTATGTGGTATGAATTACTGTTTTGCAGTTCAACAGGAGACTTTACTTACTGGCCAGTGACCAAGGTTACCTTAACCAGCCTGACCTAGTATGGGAGGAGCTGAGTTCGGTATGTCCTTAATGCTCTTTTCCCTTTGTAGGTCCTCTGTTCAAACCTTGTGTTACAAGCCTCAACAGCTTAAATACGGGAATGTGAAGAGATTGGCATGTTATGAACCTTTTATCAGATTCGCTTGATTACCATGAGAACTCAAGTCCAGTAGGAGGACTTGTAGACTGTTATTGTACTATTTGATGTTCACCATCATGGCCTGTATTGTTTAACTCTCTCCTGTTGGTTACTGTTGCCAGGTTGATGGTGACACAGTTTTCACCACAGGGTCCTTTTCGGTATTCCAAGCAGACCACCGTAGCAACACTTGGAATGAGCAAGATGCAGTGGCTGCTACTGCGGTATGTCTTTTGACACTCTGTTACAGTGTGAGTATAAGTATTTTGGGCTTGGAGATTGGCCTGTTTGCAATGGTTTCTGTCTAGATATGACATTGTTCCTTTTATTTCTGTGGTTGTCACAGTAGAGTGACAGAGAGTGCTAACAGAAGAGGCCTCTCATACATCTGTCTTATGCAGTCCTCTTGTGCAGTCCATGGCTTATGCATTGATTATCTGCTTGTTGCTGGAAATGGATCTAGGACTATATGTCATCACACAACAAACCTGCAGATCATGGTGGCCGTTCCATCTACAAGTGAGCAAAACTCTACTGTGGACAATGGAAGATGATTCTTTGAATAGTATGTTTTGCACTGAGTCTTGGACAGAGGTTTTGAAGAAACCTTCAAGAGTGGGGAGATTTGTTTATCATAAGCATACCGTGGCCTAGAACTGAGACTCATGTCTTGCTCCAATGTACAGCTCAGATTTGGAGTTGGCTATTGCCCTGCAGCAGCAAGAGCTTGAGCAGCAACAGCAACCACGGTTGGCTGTTTCCTCTCCTTCTCCCCCAGCATCACAAACATCTTCCTCACTTGGGCCCAGTCGCATGATCACTGTATGTTATTATCTGAACTCAAGTTTTCAGTGGTTGTAACCCTGTTTTGTACTGCTATGTCCCTTACAGTGAGGCAGAGTATTGGTAACATCTGAAGAAGAGAAATATCTCCTTGTGAGTTTGGTAACTGATATCCTGTTCTTTATATCAGTGTGCATTAGATGCCTTTGGCCTCACCTACTTTATTTGCTTAACACAAATGCAGTAAGGTCTTGGTTGCTTGTGGAACCCTCTGTAGTTATGGCATATTGAACAGATTAAGCTGCATAGAAGGTTGCTGAACTGAGATTTGGTTTGCTTTATTTTTTTTATTTTAATTTTTGGTATCTTGACTAGGAAGACAAGTAAGATATGCTTTGTTTTGGTTTGATGGAGCAGAGGAGTACTTTTAACAAGCAGATCAATATGCGCCTTGCAGGGACCAGCAAGGCCGTCAACTGCGAAACCGGAAGCCACAAAAGCAAAAGAGAAGTGTACCATAATGTAGACAAGCTAGCTGGCAGCACGTATGTTATGGACAACTTAATTCTTGTCCAGTCATAGATAGTACATAATCTTTTTGGCAACTCATTTGAGCCTGTACATACTTTTGCAAACTCCACACCTGTCTTTGTATTTTCCATGCTTGAAATAGCTGGATCCTTGAACCTTCCAGGAGAAATTTAGAAATCCAGCATCATTGATTTGTGCTGGTTGTCCAGGAAGGAAGACATGTGTCAGCATTGCACTGCTGTGATGCTGTAAGACTCCAAAGCCTGATGGGACTCAATTCTGTCAAGTAATGGGTTCAGCCTCTTCATTGTTGGTCATGCTCTAGTTACAACTTCACATGTGGCGTTTTCACTTCTGCAGTTGCATGTGCCTCTTACTCCATATATAATAATGTCCACTGTGTTACCTTCTGTCGTTGAGTTTTTGGATGAATCAGTCAAGGCAGCAACTCTGCTATACAGAATGCATCCAGATGTGAAGGCTTTTTGTTACTAGTTTCTTTGCAATTAATGGTAGCAAATTTTTGGGTACACTTGGCATGCACACTGACGTGCATTGACATTTCTTCTGCTCATAATTTTCCAGCATCCATGCCTACAGACTGAACTCATGTGCTTTGGGTTATAATGGGCAGATGGAACCCATTGGAAGTTGCTTAAGGTTCTTCCAAGCTGTGAGAAGCTTTGCATCCACGTTGACACGTGACACTTTCTTCCCTTTCTGAATGAACTTTTTGCTGAGTTGGGTCTGCTGGGCATCATAGACTCCAGGCAATGTCTCATATTTTCCCCTCTTTTCCAACTTTCAATTGTAAATTCATCTGATGATTGGCCTCATGTGATGAGGGATTTTCAGCAGGGGACCATGGAGCCTAGCCTTCACTAAACCCCATGTAATATGAAGTGCTGTACTGATTACAGGAGGTGATCTGAACTGCTTACAGAGCAAGCCAGCATAGACCACATTGTTCTAACGGATATGTACCACTTTCTCATGCAGTTGTACAGCATTCAAAGAATTGGAATTCTGCTAAGCAGAGATGGAGATGGGGCATAATTAAGTCATTGTGCATTCACAGATTGTGATAAAGCAATAAGGACACAACCTGAGGGCTTCAAGCTTACCATTAAAACAACAATGGATTTTTGAAGGAGCCTCAAAAGCATGTACAACTCTTCAGCTAAGCATCGGAGAAACCTGGCTTCTCTATGTGACTGTTTGTCAATCCATTTGATGATGTTTTTTGGGTTGTATAATGCCTCAAAATAGATTTTCTCCAAAATTTGATAATTTTGAGCTGACTCCAATATATTTAATAACAAATTTGAGGATATTTTCAAAATAAAAATGAAGAAGGAATTGGTATGTCTAATAACAATTTATGCATTACTTTTAATTCTAAATGGGTTTGAGATAATTATGATTTCTTTGTTTCATTTTCTTTTCTCATCTTTTTAGTACCAATCAAAATTAAAGATATTCGTAAAGTCAGGAAAAGACAGCACGAGTACCCTTAGTTTGGTCATGCACAGGGCGAGATTAAAAAAAAGACCTGCAAAAAAGTACATTAGCATTAAGTAGGGGGTGAAACTCAGAAAACCATCAAATTTGATGGTTCCTGAGTTTCCCCGTCTTTCTTTTCTCCTGAGCGCCTCCACTGCTGCTACATAGATTTTCACTGTTCCTACCTGTACAGCTACTATAATTCCTCTCGAACATTGTGCATTAAATGCCTGAGATTCAGCACTTCGTACTGAGTTTCAGTATTTCATACTAAGATTTAATAAAATTTCCTTACTTTACACATACCACCAAAAGAGGGAGTAGGGGGTGAAAGGAGATCCAAAGACAGGGTGAAGACAGGGTATCTCTATTATAAACTCTTAACGATTTCAAGATATTTAAAGCCTTCTTTAGTTATTGCATGTCTCCTCAGGAAATATTGCATTCAAGAATGGGGAGAAAAAAAACTACATCCTTTGAAACAAACCTTTATTCATCAAAAGAATTAACTCCTCTAGAAAGGAGAAAATTTTAAATAGCTTCAGCAACCCCCCCCTTTACTCAACATGAGAAATAACACCTGTGAAAAAGAGAGAGAAAAAGCATCTGTTGCTTTCCCATAAAAGTCACTTTTCATTATTTCAAGTTGTTCTCAAAGGTGACAATGTTTTATCCCATATCTTTTGTTCAATGTTAAATTTTCAAAAACTATAAACATGAAAATGTAAACCTTATTCACTTCCCTTCAAATCTTGTTCATAAATGATATTGTGTGTTTCTTTTCTTCTTTTGTTGTTTCAAATATATTTCATTTATTACAATTTTTTTCAATTCCAAGGTGGAGTTTGATTACTTTTTAGTATGCCTTACATGTGCCTTTTACACAAGTTAAATTGCTCTTCCATATGCATGTCACATATTTTGATTGTGTTTAACAGTGTTTTTCTTAGTATTTTTCATTTTTTTTTTTTTTTTCAAAAAAGAACATCGAGTAACATGAGAAAGATGAACAGATACATTTTTGCTCAATATGAGGAATTTTTTTCCCCCTTTTCTTTCCCGGCATTTGAGAAAAAAATTAGGCAACTACTTGATGTTTTTCCTTCCACATTTGGGAAAAAGAGCATCAAGTGGCTGCTTGATGTTTTTTTGGCGGGCATTCTAGGACATGTGGAAAGAAGAGTCTAAGCATGAAGTGGTTGCCTGACACTTCTCTTCCCACATTTAAGGGGAAAAACATTAGGTGGTTCCTTAATGTTTTTTCAGATTTGAAAAACAAAACAAAATAAAAATTATTTTTTCAAAGTGTGAGTGGCCACCCTCAGCTTCTCCTTGCACATACATGAAGAAGATCATTCGGTGGTTGCCTAATTTTATTTTTCTTTCTCATTTTCCCGAAGGAAAAAACATTGGGTAGTCACCTAATGCCTTTCCTATCACATCTAGGAAAAAGAGCATCAGGCGGCCACCCAATGCTTTTAAAAATATATATGTTTTCTTTTGAATTTATTTTAATGGGTGTTGAAGAAAAAGCTTGGGGTGGCCATGCAACGTTTTTCATCCCACTTCCAAGAAGAGAATTGGGTGGCCACTCAACATTTTTTTTTAATAAGTTTTTTTTGTTGGACACATTTCAAAAAAAAAAACATTGGGTGGTTGCTCAATGTGTAAAGCATCATCAGTTATTTTCTTGTGTATATTTTGGTCCCCCATTGGTTAAAGAAATCATGTTCGTTGACATTGCAGCAATGTTGTAAGAACAATAACTTAAACAATTTGAAAGATATTTGTTAACATGTTTGACCAAAAGTCACCCACCAGCTTATCCTTCCTCATTGCCATTGTCATTACAATGTTGTCCTTCTGCATTGTCATGACAATGTTTTACTTAAGAAAAGGGTCTGCTGATAGACCCTTTTCCTATATGTAAAACATCATCTCTTTTTTTCATTTGTATATTTTGGTCCCTCATTAAGCCAAAAAAATCTTGTCTGCTGATGTCACAATAAGAGTAACTTACACAATTTGTAAGATATTCATGATGATGTTCTATGTAAGAGAAAGGTTTGCTAATAGACCTTTCTCTTGTACTTTTGTCCCACACCCACCCATGAAAAAGAGCCTTGAGGTTTAAATTTTTTTTTTTTTTTTGAATTTTTTGTTTTCTGTTTTGTTTTTTTCTTGTGCATTTGAGGAAAAACCTTAAGCAACATGCAATGGTTTTTTTCTTAAGGCATTCAAGAGAAAACATCAAGGCCATTCAATGTTTTTCCCTCCCACATCCTGAATGATGTTTCAAGTTGTTTTTCCAGATGGTTAGGAAAAAGTTTGGTAGTTTTTCTGTTTGGTTATTTTTTATTCCTTTTTTGTTTGGAGGATGGAAAAAATCAAGCTGAATCCTCTTTTCCTATATTGGAGAAAAAAGAAAAATATTGAAAAATGACTTAATACAAAAAAAAGAGTTAAACCAACTTTTAATTAAATTAAAAATAAATAAATGGATGGAGTACTACCAAAACATGTGATGGGAAAAGGAAATATGGTTTTTAAAATGTTATTTTTTAGTCACACTATTGGTAAATGTGACCCAAAGCATTTAAAATTTATTTAGAATTTCAATTTTTTATGCAAGGAAATTTTCCATTGAAATCACCAAGAAATTGATGTCTTTTGTGATTTCTAATTCATCTAAATGAAAAAGATCATGGAGTGGTTGCCCAATGTTTTGCCTTCAACCTTTTGAAGAAGAGCATTAGGCAAGCATTTGATGCTTTGCCTTCAAGCTCTTTAAGAGGAGTAGGGTTTAGTGGTTGCCTAATGTTTTGCCTTCAACTTTTTTAGGACAAACATTAGGTGGCTTTTTGATGCTTTTGCTCCAACCTTTAAAGGAAGCATATTGGGTGATGTTTTTCTTCCAACCTTTAGATAAAGAAAATTGTTGGGCATCCCCAAATATTTTGCCTCCAATTGTTGAAGGAGGACCATTGAGCAATCGTTCAATGCTTTGCCTTCAACCTTTAAAGGAGTGTTAAGCTTCCATGTGATGCTTTTCCTCTAACATTCAATACATCAAACATTGGGTAATTGCCCAAGCTTATTTTCATTTTAAAAAAATGTTTAAAGGAAAACATTGTGCCAAAAAAAAAAACTCTTCCATTTTTTTTTGGTTTGTCAAAGATATGGGAAAACATGTTGTGCAACTTTCTTATAAGAAAATGAATTATTTTTTTTCATATTGTTGATTTTAAAAATTAATTTAAATCTTTAATTGCTTCTTCAAAAATGAAATCCACATTTTTAAAGCTATTGAGGTGTCGTCAATAGTAGTTTTGTAACACCTCCATTCTAAAAAGTTCGTGGAAATGGTCATGTAATTGATATCATCATCTCACCAACTAGTGAATTGCATCGCAATGTTTGTTGTTCAAATTCAAAGGTTGAGAAATCCAGCTTTCTTCATGGTACCATTGCAATTAATGATGAATGTGTTAATGATTGTTGAGGGCAAATGGTTGAAAGAAATTGTGCATATGATGGAGTTTGCATTCCTCAATTTGCCCCATCCTAAACAAGTTCAACTTATTTCAATTTTGGTTGGTGGTAAATTCTTATTGTCACTTGTATCTACTTTTTTGGTTTTAGTCAATGAAAATCTATGTAGTAGTAGTGGAGTTGCCCAAGAAAAAAAGATAGGGTGAAACTTAAGAACCATGAAAATTGATGGTTTTCTAAGTTTCACCCCCTATTGAATGCTAATGTAATTTTTTATAGGTTTTTAAAAATCTCACCCTGTGTATGACCAAATTTAAGGTACCAGTGCTATCTTATCTTGACTTTACTTATATCTCTATTGTATGTGTACAAAATTCATTCATGTTTGGTGTCTATGTTTTTGAACAATTTATAAACTATAATTCAACATTTTTTAGAACATTGTCTAATCATCATTTTGAGAGATTTTAATGTTGAAATCCTTGAAAGCAATAATTATAAAAAATATAAACAAGAACTATTAAATTACATGGAAAATTTGAATTCAAGTCATAACTCAGTGGAAACATCACAAAATCCATATCTCAACTAGACCATATATGGGCAATGTCTGTGGAAATGAATGCAAATATGTGTGTAATAAAAGCATATTGACTAGATTTTTTCAAACCAATTTATATTGCATTGAAACTAATAAACATACATCCAATGTATAACAAGAAACCATTAATGTCTCCATTTTTCTAAGGTTTTAATTTGTTTGATTATGTGTGTACATGTTATTTTTTCCATTTGGTGATCATTAAATGGTTTCATGTAACGCCACTAGATGTTTCATCATTTATTGCACAAAGCACCTATTGGTCACTAGATGCAAAGGGCGCATTATGGCCTAAATTTTTATTTATTTAGTTTTTGGAAACCATGATCAAAAAACATTTTCATCTAGCAGTCACAAGATGCAAAAACAATTCTAAAGACAAGTTTTCTATCTAGGTGGCCCACCAATCACAACAAAACAATGAAAACCATCATTCATTCAAAACCCTAAACCCAAAATGCACAAAGAAATACATTACGTTATTTCATCAAATCTTCAAACAAGCTACCACTTGTTTCAAGCATCTAGGCATTGCACATAATCAAACCCATTCAAAAAAATTACCTACATTGCAAAACGAAAAACTTTGTTCTTCTCATAAAGCTAACAAACTTTTAACCAATTTAACTCAAGAGTTCAAAATAATCAAAACATTTACATTGTATATTCTTGCATGATTTCATGTAGAACATTATTTTAAGATAGAGCTTCTTATGGTAGATTTGATTGTTAACCTTTTTTGAGGAAAAATATTGGGAACAATTGTTGTATCTTTTAGCTTCCATGGGGACCATTTAGATCAATAAATAATAACAATTTGGGACTTTTTGGCAATCCTCATTTGGATACTTTAGCAATCTAGATAGGTGTTTATTTGTTTGGATGTGATTATCTTGTAATTCAATTTTTTTTCAAATTGTGAATTGTCGTGCATTACCATATTAGCACCACACCTATTGTTGTTCACATATAAGAACTCCCTAACTAGTGCATCATACCTAAATTGCCCTTAAAATAAAACTCACTTGCAATAAGCAAGAATCCAAGCCCAAAACTTAAAATGAAAATAAAACACACAAACCATATGCTAAAGAAATTTCATAAAAACACATGAAGACTTGCAAAGCAAAACACACTATGTCCTAGAATTTCAAATCACCAAATGTGATTTAAAAATCCATGCCTCAAAATTTTATCCCAACACCAAATAGCCCAAATTATGTTCCCATTTGAACCAATCCTAAGTGAAAACACACTTGACTATGCTAACTTAGCTTAGCACTAAACAAATTGTGACTTAACATGGTAACTAACCTTACATTCCTAACAAAACCCCCTTCCTTTGCTTTTGGTACTACCAAAAAGCCCTAAACAAAGTGGTGTGCACATATGTTGTTTGGTAATTTTTGAATCAATGGAGCAAAAGTTATTAAATTTTGAGTGATTTTTGTGTATGTAAATCAATAAAAAGGCTTTAAAATGACTTTTTCACAATTGGGTTTCAAAAGAATAAAGCTCTCTTCAACTAGAATACCATAGTAGCTCAACAAATTTGGCACTAATTAAACAATTTTTCAATTTGCCAAAATTAAAAATATATATAATGCATCAAACGCCGAAATTTCAGAATTTAATAATGGGAAGCAAGTCCAAGTCTCATTCACCTTCAAATTAGGCATGTCATACAATGCATAAGAATGAAGAATTCATGTTAAGGCACATGCAAACAAGAACTAAGAAATATAGCAAATGAATGATGTGCATGAAAATGAATTAAAAATGATTTCTTTCTTTCATTCATGTTCAAAAATATAAATAATTTTATGATGTATGCCAAAAAAATTGAAAATTAACATTTAATGCACTGAAGTGCATTTAAAAAATTAAAAAAATAATTTGGTGCTAAAGCACTGAATCCAATAGTATTGGGATAAGTGAGCTTACAAATGTGAAACAAATATGGAATAGGGGTTTCACATTTCTAAGCTCAACCCCTAATTGAAATTTTGAGTATGGGTTAGGAAGAGAAGGAAAGCAGTTCATATGTTAGCTAGAGAGTCTCCAGAACTATAATCAATAGGTTTCAACTTTGTCCACTCTCACACAAAATGTAACATAAAAATTTGATGTAATATGCATGCAATCTGCAAATAACAAAGTCAAGTTGAATGCATGGTTGAAGTGTATTCTGGTTGAGGTTCTCATTCAATTTTGTCATATGTGCTACAATTCACAGGCCAGACAAGAATATTGAATCATGATTCCCTGCATTTGTAAGAATGCCTTCCACCAAGAAATATGATGGATTAAGGACAATCAAACTTCTTGAAATCATACTCTAAAAATTTCTTGATTTCCTATATTACTTAAGGGTCTAACACCTGAATAATCACTCTGTTATGGATTGGTATCAAGATTATAAAGTGAAGTTTTCTGTTGCACATTAAAGTTTTATGCCTTGTGTCTCACTTTGGGGGTTTGGCACTTCGTCTGTCAATTCAGAATTTGGAGTCTCTCATCTGTATATGAAGTTTTGTGCATCTCGTGTTATTTCAGAGCTTGTGAAACTCATTTTGAAGTTTTGTCCCTCTCCTCTCACTTCTGAGTGTGGTCCCTCCCATCTTACCTTGAAATTTGATGTTTCCCCCTTAAAGTTTGGCACCACTCTCATGTTGAAGTTTGGAGCCTCCCTCATTACTTCAAAATTGGGTGCCTCCCGCATCACTACCTGTTGTGCACAATAAAAAGCATAAACTTGATGTGGAAATTCAGTAGCACTACAGCAGACTAGAAATGCAATCCTTCACTACTACAACATCTTACCAAGCATGAGAGATACACCCATCACCTGTTCTGAACTCATAATATATACCATCCATGGTCAATTTGAAGGGGAGTCTGTGCATTACCTTTTCATCTACTGTTCCCAGCCTTGCTTCAAAGCTGTTCACCACTGCACAGCCAGGCCTTTGATTCAAGCTCAAACATCGCCCCAAAAATCCTTTTCTCAGAACTGGCTGTAAACACCAACAGAAACCAAACATATCTATGAGATTGCAGAGAAGTTTTTACAATAAAACTTTGAAGGCAAAACGACAATGACCCAGAGTCCCTCACAAAGTGTTAGGGCTATCACGTTCATCATGAATAGCCATGATGAGTTGCCATGACTGGTGTCATGAAACCTGGTTCAAATGTCCCTTATCACATGAATGATGAGGCAAAAGTGATCAAGCAATTTGTGGAAGAAACCAAGGTATGAAGCAAAAGTGATCAAGAAATTTATGGAAGAAACCAAGGATGATTAAGCAAAAATGATCAAGAAATTTGTTGAAGAAGCCAAGGGATGATGAAGCAAAAATGATCAAGAAATTTGTTGAAGAAACCGAGGATGATGAAGCAATTTGTAGAAGAAACCAAGAGATGAAGCAAAAATGATCAAGAAATTTGTTGAAGAACCCAAGGGATGAAGTCAAAATGATCAAGAAATTTGTTGAAGAACCCAATGGATGAAGCAACAATGATCAAGAAATTTGTTGAAGAACCCCAAGGGATGAAGCATAGGTTTAGGGTTTAGGGTTCAAGGTAGGAGATGCAGGAAGCAGCAGCAACAGGTTTGAGATGTACGTAGAAGAAGGAACATCAGCAAGAACAATGTGGTGTGGGAAGAGGTCTCTAGTGAAGAAGGTAAAGCAATTTTATGAAGAGGAAAAAGCTTGAGAGCATGATGAGAGAGAGGGAGAATTGAAGGAGATAGATGTTTTGTACCAGGCATCTGCATTGAGTACAAGAGTTTTTGGATCTGGACATTGTTTTCTGCTGCTGCTGCCGCTGCTGCTTGCTCATCATCATGTTGGCTGCTGCCTCTTCCACGAGCTTGATGAGAACTTCAGGAGTCTTGTTGTTGTTGTTGGTTTGCAGCCTGCTGCTATTCCTGTGACGCTGCTGCTCTAATTTGGGTCCCCTTTGCAGTTCGATTCTGAACCTTCCGGATCCGTTGTTGATGATGTATTGGTGGGGGAAAGCTATGGTGGGAATCCGTTGTTGTTGTTCCTTTTTCTGTCGTTGCTGCTCCTTGGGTTCTTGATCTCCTCCTCCTCCCGGCTCCCAAGAGTATGGGGCAAGCAGCGACGACGGCGTCATACAGTCGTTGCTGCTGCTGCTGCTGCTGGACGTGGAATTGGCTCTTGATCCGTCACGCATGCCAAACTGCGGGGGGATGGAAAACTCGTGCATGATGAGGGGACCCACTTCTTTAGGAAGTCTTCCTCTTCTTACTTGCGAGAATTCGACGCTGTTGTTGTTGTCGCCGAAGACAAAAGAGGAGGCGATGGGTGAGAAGGGAAAGTCCTCCTCATCGTCCACAGTATCTACCACCTCTTTTTCTTCTTCTTCTTCTTCTTCTTCTGCTCTGTCATAGGCCTCAAACTCGGGCTCGCCCACACTCGGTAACGATCCTCCTGACGATTCCCTCTCCCATCTATGCCGGCGGCCATATATATGATCCCCGCTCCTAGTGTAAACAAATACCTCTTTCATCATTGACCCTGTAGCAGTTCTGTGCACTTCCCTCGCAGCAGCAATCGGAGCAGCGGCGGCGCACATCCCCCTCGACGACGTCGGAGGAGGCGGCGGCTTTGGTCGTGTCTTGGACAACTTCGTGAGCTGCGGTGGTGGTACGTCTCTGGGCTTCTTCTGCGCCACTATCGACAGGTTCCACGAGTTGCCGTTTGACGACCAGCGCTCGTGGGTCATGAGCTGCTGCTGCTGCTGGGTCTCGTGCATTGTTGCTGCAGGATGGGCGGATGCGCGATGGCTGTCGTCGTCGAAGATGATGTCGTCGTCGTCGTCGTCTTCAGGGAATGTTATATGAACAGAAGAGCCGCCTGAGGCGATGCTAGTCTCGGGCGCGACGTTGTGATCCAGAGTGCTGCTACCGGGTGAGGAGATGATGATGCTCTCATTCTCGTACCTGAGATCGTCATCATGATGCTCCTCGTAGTTGTAGTATCTGACGTTACGTTTCTCTAAATATTCTGAGTCCGGAGCTTTCCCGACCCGCTTCCGCATGAACTTCAACCCATCGGCGGAAATGCTGAGCCGACTAAGGTTGTCACACAGAAGAAGAGATCCGCTCGTGGGTCTGCTTTCTGGAGGCGCCGGCAGACTAGCCTGATTGCAAGTGTCGAAACCGTGGGGGCGCTTGGGCTTCCAGGAATCTGAGCAGACCTGCAGTATGCGCTTGCCATGCTCGCGCTCCCATCTAAATGGAGGCGGCGCACAGCTGCTTCCCTCCACGGATCGGAACGAGGGAGTTGCGCCGAAGGAGTTCAAGGCACTGGTGTTGTTGGAAGTATTGGAGATGGTGGTCTCGTGGCTGAAGAAGAGATTCTCCCTCCTGTCATCGACGTCGCGGGGGCCCATTACGCGCACCACCCCCATCATGCTCCTCCGCTTTGAGATTTCAATCCGATGAAGTCTCTGGCCTCCTCCGGGAGCAGCCCCGCTTGGAGGAGAAAGAGGAGGAGTCCCGCTGCAACTTGGAGCTCTGCATGGATCCTCCGCAAAAGCTGGAGCTTAGGAAATCTAATAACTCTTGGGTGAAGAAGATTCGAACTTGGGCAGAATTTCTCCAGAGCTCCTCCTCTTGCTCGGAGTTCTTCATCATCCTCTTGAGATCTGAGTTGCTAAGCAGCACTGATCTTGGCTCAATTTCCCAAAGCCCAATTGTTTTCTAGACTAGAAGGAGCTGCTGGACACATGCATGTCCTTTAGCACTAACCAAAGTTCTGCACAACTGAAGAATGTCTCATGCGTGTAGAAGAAGAAGAACAACAACAACAACCACAACAAGAAACACCAAAGTTAGCACCTGTTGCAACTGTGCAAAGTGGCTGGTGATGAGCTGCTGTTAGCTTTAATTGCTGATTCTGGCGACTACTTCACCAACTCCTGCAGGAGATTCATTTCGCAAAGATTACAAGGACTTCTGGCATACCCACAAACAAAAACAACAACGACAACAACTTCAACCAGAACACATAGAGCTGCTGCTACTGATGTCCGGGATGTTCCAGACTAGAGACCCAAAAAGATGCAACTGCAGCAGCTGAGCCAACTAGCAAAGACAACAAAATAAATAAAAGCATTAAGCTCAAACCCAGTAACTTTTCAAAAACCCCGTCAGATTCTTCTTCCCAGGTAGACTCAGCCCTCCCTCCTCATAAATCTCGACTAGAAACGATCACAAGTCCGTTAACGGATTCTCTTCTCAGTTCATGTGTGCACTGATCAACAATGGCTCAAAGCTGCTGCTGCTGCTGCTGCTGTGCACAATCTGAGATTGCAGAATTCTTACAAAAAGCTTTCCAAGATGATGCAGGGACTCGGCGTTGCTAATCCAGCGGAGCTTAAAAGGAAGACTTGGCGGTTTGCTCGCTTTCTTGGCTATTATTCTACCTATTCTTCACTTTCTCTCCTTTCTTCAAATAAACAAAAACACAAGCGGCTCTGCTACGAGAGGCTCTCACTCCCTCCTTGAAAATAGTAAGGTAAATTACATTTAATGTTCTACTATGAACTTGAGTTATATTGGATGAAAATTTGTTGGCCTTAGGATATTATTGTGTTTAGATTCATTATAGAGTATACCCTAGTACTTTGGCCCCAATTCAACATTAATTATAGTATTTTAAGAATTGTTGAATTTTTTTTTTAAATATTTCTTCCAAATCAAAAAATATTGTGAAGGATAATAGTGAAGATTTAGGAATATTCCATTTGTTTTGAAATGAAAAATTTCAAAATTAATTAATTAATTATTCAATAGACATGTGTTGAAATGGCCAAGGTACTATGGTAGTAGCTTTAAGGAATTTTTAGACCCCTAGGTACTAGGTCTATTTTTATATGAGGATTTTTGAAAGATTTTATATTTTGGCTTGTGTTGAAACTTGAGATTAGTTCCTCAGTTATAATATTTTGAAGGATTTTGGTTTCATTTAGAGGATTTTTTTGAAGATTATATTTTTGCATGGTGAAATATTTGAGTTTCGATAATTCTTCTTTTGCCTTCAGATATTTTTAAAATGTAAATGGCAAGGCCATAGTGTGACACACCCTCTTGTTAGCTTTATGAAAGATCATGAAAATACTTTTCTCACATTTGTACTAAGAAATAAAATTTTCTAATCCTTTTAGAATTCATTCTGAATATTTGAAAATTGAAACCATAGTTTTATTGTCTTTCTTTTAGCCATACAAATGCATACAAAGTTGTAAATAATAATATTATATAAGAAAATGCAAGCTTTTCAAACTTGAATAATGTAAACCATTTTTAACAATGTGCATGAGGTATTTCGGCGTTTGAAACAAGCATCAGTATTGAATGAATATAATTTAGATGAAAAGATTTTTATTTTTAGTCTCATTTTCATTTTTAAGTTTGAAAAATTGACAATTCTTATATTTATTTTTATTTGAGTTTAGGGTTTTCCATGAAAGGTGTTTTGTTATTGTGTTTGATGGTGTATGTGGATAAAAAAATCATCCAAATTTTTGTTTGTCTTGTTATTGATGTTTATGATTATTTTTTTTCACATGGTCCATGAAAAAAAAAGTAAAAATACAAATTTAAGCCACAAGGTGCCAACATTTTGGGAGTAATTAATTAAGTGGAAAATGCAACATTTACATGCATATAATTACAAACATTACACTTTAAATAAATGGAGACATTAATGATTTTTTTGTTATACATTGGAAATGTGTTTGGTAATTTGAATGTAATATAAATAGGTTTGTGAAAATTTGACCAATATGCTTCTATTACACCAAATTTGCATTTATTTCTAAGGACATTCACCCATATATGCTCTAATTGAGATCTAACTTTTGTGGTGCTTTCATTAAATTGTAATTTTAATTGGAATTTATTCATGAAATTTAATTGTTTTTCTTTATTTTTTGCTTGGTTATTGACTTTAAAATGTCAACATTAAAATCTCCCATAATGACAATTGGATAGTGTTTGGGAGAATGTTGAATTATAGTTTGAAGATTGTTTAGGAATATAAACATGAATAAATTTTATACACACATACAGTATATATTACTTTTTTTATATTAGTATTAAAAATTGTTACTATATATTATGAACTATCATTACTTATTATATTGAAATAATTTAAGTGCATGTGTATGTCATACATCATCATTAACCCTTGATTGTCATGGATTGAAATATATGAATACTTTGATGAATTTGTAAATTTGTGCACATTTGTTGATGCATGATGTATTATTGTTTCTATAAGACATAAAATATGAGGCATTTGAGGGTTATGATTATGATAGATGTATTCGTAATGTTGGTTTAAAGAAATTGTAGTCAAGGTTTATATAATTACATGAGAATTATGTAAGTTTTTAAATTGAGGAATTAATGGTATTCAAGTTACAATTGTTTTTAATCTAGTCATTTGAATATGTACTTTTGGATCCACATAGAAATTTTCGTGTTGGAAAGGAACTAACAAAAGTAATTTTTTTTCGCTTGGATACAAAATAATGCTGAATATATTCACCCATTTAAAAAATGTTAGTGGGATCAAAAACCAATTCATTTAGTGATAATGATGGATGGTTCTTATTATTGCAAGTTGAATTGAAAATTGAATCCTTGTTATGATAAATAATTGGGATGCACCAACTTTTATATCTTTAATGATAAGTTCAATTGGTCATGTCCATTTTGATTCAATGTTGTTATTGTAATAATGACTATATTTTTCTTTTGTTAGCATTCCAATTTTAGAATTTTGAAACATTATCCATATAATAGTTTTTTCACAATATGTTATTGATGCTTTAAAAATGTCATTAGCTCCATTCACAAGACCATTAAATGTTGCATAATCACTAACACATAATCCAACCAACATATCTTTTTGTATATGAATTGTAGAATGCAAACATGTAATTTTACTTAGATCATTTGATGTAAGATGGCAGGCATGATTAATGGTTGATGTCCATTGCTTTGAAAATAAATATGGGACCTAACGTGTTAGTGAACACGTTTTCATTGTGTTTCTGCACAAGTTTAAATTTGTATAAAATAAATCTGAAATACTAAAATTGTTGGGTGGTTGTCGATTACAAATCAAATTTATAAATTGAATATCCCTTTTATTTTTGGTTGCAATACAAAATTTGTTCAAAATTTGTTTAAAGACCATGTCACATTATCACATAATTTTATTTATTTCATAACATTGGACATATGTTTGCTAAAAATTTGTTGCTAATGCATTATCATTATCTTTGATATTTTGAAAAATTCAACTATTTTTGACACAAAATGCTTGACAAAAATCACTTGTTATGATAACATCAACACCATTAAAGAATTTGTTTTGAATGTGTTTTATGGACTATAGCCTATTATCTATAACATTAAACATTCTAACATCAGCAAGTGATATTTGATCTATCACAACAAGTTGTAATTGTTGATATTGACATGTAAGCCTATTTAATGAATCTAATGATAAGTTTGGTAATTAAATAAGAATTGTTGAATAGGTATGTTCAATGTTGAATAAACTGTTAAACCATCAATATTGAATGCAACTTTACCTATTTATGCCATAAGTAAAGCTTTAATTTTTGTTAAGTCAAAAGACATGTTTTTATTGTATAATCGTAATAATCCTTGAATTATGAGTTTTAATCTAAGAGTTTTATTAGTTCCATCACCTTCTATAAAAAATAAACATATCAATGTATAAGGGTACAATTGTTTTCTATGCATAACATCATCAAATATTAATATTTGTTCTTCATTTGTTTGTTTAAGTAAAATACGATATTCAAATTATTCCATCATAATAGAATATGATGATTTTGTGAAATTTTCATTTTCTAAAAACTATGATTTTTTATTTGATCCATTGCGTAATTGAAAGATAAAATTAGATTGTAAGTCATACTGTTCAATATTGATTTTATTTGGTATAGGAATTATAGGATTTCAATCATTTACTTCATTATCTATATTGTTAATCTGAATGTTAATTAATTTAATGGTTTTGATTTTGAGTCTATTGAATCATCTATTTTCTTTATATTTGGATATGATATTTGGTAGTTGAAAATAAATCTAATTTTAAAATTTTCATCATCATTTTGACAATATGCATCATGTTAAGTTACATTAGTTCCAAGTTGCGAGTTTTTAATTTTCATAGTATATAAAATTTGGATCTAGTCATGTATTTGTTCTAATGAATATCATCTTTGGATTCACAAACATTTTTGCCATTCTTGGATTGGCATGGTGTTCCTTGTTTAAAACTTATTTATCTTTGTCACTATGGGAGGGTTAACTTGTGATTGTCATATTCAATAAGATATTATGTTACACCTAGTGGCCACCAAGCGAAATACTTCTTTCATGGTATATAGATTTTAAAGCTACTAATATATTTGTTATAGTACAAGTAGCATTTTTTGATCCATTGTTAGGTTGGTATGGTGTTTCTTCTCCAAAACTCAAAGAATTGAATTTCTCATTGTCACTAATGGGAGCATTAACCTTTGGTTTTGGAATAATTTTTGTAAACTCTTGACATAATATGTGTTATAAAGTTGAAAATAATGAGAGTTGAAAGGCTTAATCACCTTAGATGGATTAAAAATGCATTGTAATTCTCCTATCAAATTGATATGAATTTTTGAGAAGTCATCATTTTTGGAGCATTTGTCAAGCTTTGATTTTTTGCACATTGATGTGCCATATATCCACCATCATTCCCTTCTTTCATTGGACATAATGTGTACATGTTGATGTTTTTTTTTAGGAAGTTTTGGTGATGTTTTCATGTTTACTTAAGAATAAGCTTACTCAAACATGTATTTAAATGGTGTTCATGTATAAAATGATCACAAATTTGTTAAATCAAGTGGCCACCAAGTAGAGTTCATCCATCCACCAAGTTGTTTGAAGTCCTACAATATAACCACCCTGGAGGAACATTTGAAGATGGAAAAGGTACAAGGAAAGGTTATTAAATAGTTTGAACGAGTTAAGTGATGAGGTTTTTACCCTTCGGCACCAACATGGTATACAAGGGGTGGAGTAGGATGACAAGGAAGATGTCATGTGGTGATAATTGTAACTATCATAGGAGATGGTAACTAGCTTGCAGGCCCAAACAAACCTACCCATAGGGATGATAATGCCCGAATTGCAAAACCAATTGTTGTAATGGAAGCACCAAGCTTCGAAGGTGGCTATGGAAGATGCCAAATTGGCTAGATACAATATGTTTTTTAGGGAGCATACTTTCCTAGAGTTGGAAGCGATGGTGTAGTGATAAAAGACAGGAAAGAAGAATGTTAAGTGGAATGAACTTAAGGGGGAACTCAACGCCATTTTGGATGTTGCCCCCTTCCTTACATTGGTAGACAAGGCAACATACCATTGAAAATTGATGGCATACATGAAAGCTTTCCCCAATTTTAGGGTTGATAATGCCCCACCCAACATGTTTAACAACTTTGATGATAACAACCAAAAAGGTATTATATTCCCCAACATGAGCTTACCTTTGAGACACCAAGGGCAATTCTAGGCGCAAATGAAGAATATAGGACCTTTGAAAACACAACCACTATCTCTCCCTCTAGGAAGGTAGGGATAATGCATCTTTAAAGTCTCAACCCACATAGTAAGGATTAAGAAGATGTCATCCAAGGTAGAAATGGGATAATGTTAAGGGGTAGAAATATCTAAACTACTTAATGTCATAGGCATTTTAATAATTAATAGTTGCTAGTGGTAGACTTGTTGTCCTTTACCAAAGGGATGAAGTTAGTGGGATTAAATAGTTCATGTTAATGAGTGGTTGGGTGTAATCCACCTAATCACCTATGAGATTTTTAAAAAGGGACTAAAATAAGGACACTATTTTCATGGGGTCAATATGGGCATTGCATGGCTTTGTGGAGAAGGAGGACTAGAACAGGATTTGAAAAACAATTATGGCATTCGATAAGTTGGTAGTTTGGAGTTGGAATGGAGAGCTATTTTTTGGAGAGGTGTGTGGTGTAACACTAAAGATGAGGGAATAGTTTAGAAACGTATTTGTACTTGTGTGTAATCTCAATGGAAAATGGTTGAAGAACCTTCATGTGCTAGGTGCGAGTTTAATCTATTAAAATATGAGGAAAAATAATATAGTTTAAACTTACATATTGTGTTGTTACATTTTATATAATAGTTTTACGTTTCTTTTACAAAAAATAATAAGAATGTATGTTAGGTTTTAATTTCTAGAATAGGAAGTCACTTGCTGCCACATGGAAATAACAATTAATATTGGTAGTAGGAAGAGAAAACATTTGAAAGTTTGCAAGGTACATGAGATTACAATAGATGGTAAGCAGTCAGTCAAGGGAGTACGCAATGGTTGCAAATAGTAGGCAACAACAAGGAGGCTTTTCGGGGGACTAACATGGAAGGCTTGCGAACCCATTCAACCCCATTTTGATGCATTGAAAGTAGAGACTTGGAGGGTAGTTATTGCTAGGTTCCTTGTATTTTGCCTACTTGTTATTTATATTTTCCTCTTCTTACACTACTAGAATAGTCTATAGTTAAAACAGTAACTTGTCTATCCCTAAATGATAGACCTTACTTTCTTCTTTTTCTTTTTGCGTGAACTCCTAACTATTATCTTATATATTAAAACAATAGTGGTGTCTGTCTGTCTGTCCGGGTAATGCATGGAAAAATTTTCCAGGCACTGCCCATTCCTCGTGGTGTGCTTTGTAGAAGGGGGGGGGGG
>Ga0116231_10001414_pt1 | contig 48860 bp, 44 predicted proteins | sample S1TSphgellanicum_2_FD_89695 | JGI IMG/M metagenome (GOLD analysis project Ga0116231, IMG submission 89695) | Host-associated microbial communities from peat moss isolated from Minnesota, USA - S1T2_Fd - Sphagnum magellanicum MG | ecosystem: Host-associated > Plants > Peat moss > Unclassified...
GAAGGAAATAGGAAAAAACAAAAGACGGGGCCAAGAAAAAGCAAAGAAGGAAACTATGGACCCCGCTCCCCCACACACCCACATCCAATAGCATGAGATCAAGGGCAAATGCAAGGAAGGGCCTCTTGAAGATGCACAGAAGACTCGTAAGGACCCACCCCCCTCCCACACCCCCCTCCTTAGCCATCCACAGAAATTTCTATTGTGTAAAGTATACAAAGGTTACGGAATACCAACTCTTTTTCTAACATAGAAAGGATTGCAAGGAATCTGAGAGGAAAGGAAGGAATCTAACCCAAATTCTGAGAATGTGAGAGGAGAATGAAAGAAAGCCCCACAGCATTTGATACCCAATCCACTTGTTCACTCCTTCCAAAGGAAAAAGTGAAATTGCTACATGACGGTGAAAAGGGAAGTTGACAAAAAGCTGGAGGTGGAAACTGGGGAAGGATGGTCATCGGCATCTTGGAAATCCCCAAGAGAGCCTGCAGTGCACAAAAGTATTGGTTAAATTTCGTTCTTTGATTTGCAAATTTAGTTTTCTTCAAACAACATCATAATTTTGATAATTTAATTGCTTAGCAATAATCTAGAGGGAATTGAATTGCAACAAGGAACATCACTCTAGGAATGAGCAGAGGCAATGTATTTTAAACCCAAAATCCTGGAAATTCATCTTAGAAAAGAACGTTACCAAAAGTGGTCACTCTCTCACATTCCAATGCTGCTTCTGCCTTGTGCACTTAAAAATCCTGGAAATTTGGTTCAGGAAAAGACCTTTCCAGAAGTCGGCTCTCTCTCCTTCCAGGGCTGCTTCTCACTTCGCCTTGTCTTGTGTTTCGAACTCTCCACATACTCGAGTGGAAATGCTACAGCATTATCAGTTGGAAAATAATGAAGAAAGACCATTTGAATCAGCCACTACAGGGGCCACTAAGCAAACCAGGAGGGAAGACACCAAATCACACTAGAGACTTTCAACATGTATATTGAACAAACCAAATGCTTGCCCTGTCACCCTAATCTTACCTTCCAGATTATGGTTTTCCCAAGATTTCTCATAGTAAAAACTCACCTCTTTGCAGAGGGGTCAGCAAATTCAAATTCTCAATCTAGTTGTTACCAGCTTTGAGCATGACATCCATCCCCTCCTGTGCAAAGATAAACTTTACATCCCAGTCCTTCCTTGAAGTTGAGTACAGCCCTTATTGCAGGTTTCCTCAAGAAAATCCAATTTCCCAATGTAACACAGTTCTCAGAGTAAGGGATGGAACTACCAATCTACATAGAACAGACCTGCTCCTGAATTCCCCTCATAAATGTGACAGAAAAAGCACCAATGTTGCAGGAGGTGAACACCACAGTAAGCCCTGGCTATCTGTCAAAAGACTTTGTTGTGTGTGCTGTGTCCTGGGAAAGCTGACCATTTCCCTCTACACCTGACTTTCTTGTTTGCATGTCTGATTCATCTGTCAAACAAAAACTCAGCCAGCATAGTTCATGTTGTGTTGGCATCATAGGGGAATAGCATAACCATCTCTTGGCACCCCTATTGTTTTTGTGGTTGTGTAGACACCAGGGCCCACAAGCTGGCAAGGAAATTCAAGCAGTATACCGGCCACTCCACAACAAGTTGATCACCTAACCCAATCCTATTGAGAAACACTGGAGGTAGGGGCTGCAGCAGTCTGCAAAGGCAACCCCAATTTCGCAGGTTTCATACCAATGGTACATAAACCAGTAGACCCTACTATCACTGGTGCAGATGGTGCTGCCACAGGCCGTGGATGTTGAGCACCATCACTCCCAGGCTGTCCTCGTTGCTGCAATGATGTGGCTGCATACATCTCTGCTTGGGCAACCTCTGTTGCAAACTGGCTTGCTGAGAAAAAAGGCCACAAGATTGGTGTAAGTGACAGCACCCACAGTCCTAGCAGCAACATTTCAGGCACACCCTTCATAACCCTACATTGTTTATTCCATTTCAGCTACCATCCACTCCCAACAGCTGCAAAGAGCTACATTACTGCAATGTGTCCTGATGGCCTGTCAATAACAGCCACTGTCAGAAACTAGTGGCTATTAACTGTCTGCAATGGAGATGCTCTAAAGCATGTCACCTTCCCCATCCCTCATCACCCTGTTCACAACACAGCTTGGAGGAAAGAATTTGAAATCTTGTGATTGTGCTGCATAGCTTAAGTCTTAAACTGCAGTCTGGTAAACCCATGGAAGAAGCCACGCAGATACTATGCAGAAGCTGAAAAAGTAGAAGATTTATAGCAAATTGCAGTCCAGTTCAATTTGAAGAAAATAAATGGATGGGCATGCTTCCTTGTTTGTAGGTCAAGCAAATATAGTCTGTCTATAGGACCTCAGACAGAATCCAACTGATGGAACATGAACAAATGATTCATCAGCTGAGTGTTATAATGGAAAGAAAGCCTGTGATAATTTCACATAGGAATAGTTTTACACACCTCGTCGCTTCCCCACTGCAATAATCCTACGGAGACACTCTCGATATTCCAGCAAAATGGCACGTTCTTGTTCAGCATACAGCTGACCAGGATGCGATGGAGTCGTGTTGCTGAACTCAGTTGAACAAAGTCCTCCTGATGGTGAGGGTGGTGCAGTGAAAAGAGGATCCTTTTCATCACACATCAATGCTAAGGTTCCAGGAGACATTGCTCTCTGTTGCGTTGCAGTATCAACTTCCACATCATCACCAACAGCTGAAACCATTCTGGCAGGTGAGGCCTTTTCACTTTCGTGTGGATCGCTTCTTTCATCACTCTTCTGTTTGGGAACTTCTTCCTCTCTCCCAATCACTGGGGAAGGCTCCTTTGAACTTTTACTGCCCCCAGTCTCCGTTGCCTGCTGAGCTGTTATGCATGGTAGAGAATGTTTGGCTGCACATAAAACAAGCACATTAACAAAAAATATTGATATGTTTGTCTCATCTACAGTGTTTTGCCAACAATAAGGCTCTCCAAAATGGAAACCAATGGCAGCTGAGGAGCACCAAAGAGTACACCATTAGATCCTCAACCCCCATTCTCTTCTAGCTCCTAACAAAAAGCTTGGACAAACACCACAATCCTACTCTAAGCAGACCCCATGCCTTATACTTGAAACATAAACTTCCTCCTAAACCCCAGAAATAGACTTTTACCAAGAAAATCTTTCTGAGCCTCAGCAGAGACTATGACAAGCAGTTTACAAAGTTCCTGGATGGCCTCAAGCTGCACAACCCCTGCAAGCAAAGATCTGCAATCAAAAGTATGTGTATCAGTACAATGTGGAGACATGGAGAACACAGCAGAGAAGAACCTTATCACAAGCAAAGTACACTGGTAAAGAGGGCAATTGACCCAACAGCTGATAGAAGAAAACCAGACACAAGAGAGGATGATCAAACCCTTCTGCTTGCTAGACCTGAGAACAATGCACATGTGATCATCAACTTTCACAGTAAAAGCCCTGTTATGTCTAGGAGATAAAAACAGAAGAGACAATGAAGGCTTTTTATTTAGAGCAGTTGCCTTGCAATTAGTTGGTTGCGGAACTGGCTACCTAAGGAATCTATTAAGTCATAGGCATAGCATTGACATATCAATCCAGATCAGAAACTCATATTGATGACATATATTGAAGTCAAAGATAGAAAGTTCATACCTATGGACAACTTTAACAGGAGCAGCAGATGCTGATCCTCCAGCAATTGTTGACATGGAGGTAATTGGTGTATTCACTGCAGTGCTTACTGTCGCAGCAAGGTGTCCCTGCTGCAAGTAAACAACCTCTGATGTCTCAGACAACCAAAACAAAGCCCAGTATGGACAGGTCTGCCAGCTGCTGTAGATCCTTCTACTGCAACTTGAATCAACCATTGTCTTGAGAGAAAACAGTGCATAGCCCAAATAGGGCAGGTGTTCTAAAAAGCAAATCTGGTGAATAGAGCTAAAATCACTCATACGCATCAAAAGGCATTGCATTGTAAACCTAAATGTTTGGTGTGGGCATACTCTCCATGTCAGCATGCTTCACATGTGATGAGACAACAAGGCAGGTTCAGAGTTTTCCCTAGCTACGAAGTGAAACTTCAAACATGCATTAGACATCAGGAAACTGTTGTGAAACTTTGACATCACTGCCAAACATCCATCATAGCAAGAATCTGATATGACTAAGGATTTCACACCTCCAAATGAAGCCACAAGCAAGTTCAGGTGAGAAATCACACCTGCACAGGCAGAGATGGGGTCCTGCCAGGTGGTCCTTGTTCTTTCAAACCCGGACCAGCAAACACAAGTTCATGAGTTCTCCGTTTCTTCATTGGGGGTGAGGGAGACAAGTACCCAGGAATGGTCTGACTAGAGCCATTGGCTGCCATTTGCACCATAAAATTCAAACCCATGTTGTGGTCACCATGAAACAGGGCTCGCCTCTCCTCGCTCCCTTCAAAATTCTTACAGTCGACACATTTGCAGTTATCTGAACAGAGAATATTTGCTTGGAAGCACTCACAGTACTTCTTCAAGCACCCTGACTTCTTACAATGGCACCCCTTGTTGTGTTTACCTATCAGTGGCTGCTCTCCAACATCCTCCTGCAAACCAAAAAATCAACTGGGTCTGAGTAATCCCAAAATTCTCCTCCCCCTGCCATTGGATAATCCCTACATCCTTATTATGGCCCACTCCTCGCCCAATGAAAGAACAGGTTGATGCCCAGGTAGACAAGTGTAGAGAAGTGGATTACCACCCCTAAATAAACATCCCTGTGTGATTCAGTGGGCATACCCGCAGATCTCGTAGACTAGGACTACTGAATATTTTTGGTCGGAAAGCATTGGGATTACGTTCCAAAGTGGCTTCGACAGCTTCTTGTCTGACAGATTCATTCTCCACATTGTTGCAGCAGTTTACACAGTTGCAACCTTCACAATAAGTGCCTGAAGCAAAACACTCACAATATCTGTACATCCACAGAAGCAAGCACCCAACAGCAGAAGCAAATGTAAGACAATGTTGTCTATTTTGCAGGAAGTACTTGATACAATTGATTAAAGAAGGATAATCACTAGCAAAAGTCATGCAGACACTCACAGTTTCAAGCAGCGTGAGTTCTTGCAGTTACACTGCTTGCACTTCTTTGGAGTCCCATCCTTTGAATCAAAAGCAGGGCGTGACCTTTCTGCTCTCGGAGTTCCATGCTTCCTGTCACCAACATAGTATCAGACATACCAGCATCTTACTGTGCCTGAATGCTTGCGCGGATCTCCCACTTCTTGGAGCAACACATTTCTTCTATCCAATGTCTAGACATGATAGCAAAACAATTAAATTCCAAAAGGCATTTCCACATGTTGGTGACTGTCTATTCTGTGTAGGGTTTAAGATGCCATACACTGGCGGTTGTGTGCGCACTGGACCTTCTGCTGAACCAGCTGGACCTCCATACATGGATGTGAAGTCAAGCTGCCGAGGAACAGCCTTTCTTGTAGCATGGTCCCCTTGCACACCCTGTGTGGGTCCTGAAACAGTATCTCCAGGTTGGGGAAAATCCAAATCAACTGGCCGATTGACAGTCCTGCAAATTACATGGAAAGAACCCTCACAGCTGTCACTTTTGTCTAATGTCACAAGGAGAGATGATAATGAAAATACAGCAATAAAACTGTGATTGTTCAGTAGCCACTCATATCCATGGATGCAGCAATTTATGACCTGGTACTGTCATATCTATCCTTGGACAGAGAAAGGAAATTATGTACCCTAGATTCTGTTCAAGGAAGGATTGGTGTAACCAACCTTGAGACTGCAGGAGAAGTAGGTGCAAATGCCATTGACTGCACTTGATGGGCACCATTAGAAGAAGCCGCTGCAACAATTCCACCTGTTAAAGCCCCAGCAAAAAAAAAAAGTGAAATTTTGCTAATTATCCTGGTTCAAAAGCCAGAATTCTAGTTACCTATTTTCAATCCACTTCTTTGTATCAACCAATTTGCTGCAGTCAACAGTAAGTACATTCAGCACAGGATCGTATCACAAATCCTTGATATTCAAACAAGTAACATGGACTAATCTTGGGATCTGACTTCAAACCAGTACCCAGATTGCATCCTCAAAACATCCAAGCAATTGCTTCAAATCCACAAAGTGGCAGCGACAACAATGCTTGCACATTTGAGAAACACCTTGCTATTTCTGAGGTGCAAGAGATGGTAGAAGGGAGAGGAATTCAGTCACACCCACAGGGAAAGACAACAGCAACAAGGCAGAGCACAGATGAAAGAAGAAGGAAGATTGCTCCTTCTGACATTCAACTCAGACGTGCAGAAGGGTATTCTGCTATACCTGCTAACCTGGTGGAGGTCCTACAACAAGATCACCTTTAGGTCAATCCCAACAATGACAGAGACTCGGTGTTCATGACCATGCACACCAGAATTATGAAGAGGGACTGTTCAAAACATGAGCTGCAAAGCCTTCGAGTTCTGGTCAGTGGAGCTGACAAGCCCCTCCATTTGACTCGTTTTCCATTTGCAAGTCGTAGAATTTCGTTACAAATGGAATTAAATGAGCAACAAGAAATCTTAGGTCTACTTCTCACGAGGTTTCCATAAAAGAAAAAAAAGGTCCTTTGATGACTGCGTGTTTGCACATTGCTGGCGGAGCATACAGAAGATAGGGAAGGAGAATGAAAGAAAAACACGTACCTGGAGAACCTGGAGCGTCTGTCTTCACCCCTGCAATCTGCTCCGGCGGCTCCTCCGCCATTGAGACTAGATTTGTCGACAATGAACGAATGGATTACCGCTTGTCTCTTCTCGCCCGGAGAAGCTTCAGCTACTGCGATATCCTCTCCCAATAGGACTTGACTCCTAGTAGTCAAGTCCCTTCCTTTTAAGTCCCTTCAGCTAACGATACTTTCGAAATTCGAAAACGGTTCATAAATAGCCGATTCAATCACCGACGACGCAGCATCAACAACACCATCGTTCGCTTCATTACACGCCGCCACCGGCAACCAAACACCACGGCCGGAGAAACAAGTGTAGCCGCAAAAAGACAGGAAAATCATCGCTCAAAAGGAATCTCAAACCAAGCCTCTTCTCTCTCCTGCCTAACAGACGCTTGCACTTTACCTTTACTCAAAACACAACCTCAAGCTAGGACAATAAGATGAGAAAGGAAGAGCGAAAAAAAAAAAACAACGAAAATCCAAACCAGAGCAAAGCAAGTAAGAGAAAACCGAACGGAATAAAAGATAAATCTCGAGCAAGGCAGTCTGCGTACTCGCGAGATCCAAATCTTATCTTTGGAAGACAACCAGAGAGGGATATGAAATCAAAGCACAACAACAACAGCAACAACAACAGGAGGAGGAGGAGGAAAATTATTTCTAGAAAACAGAAAAAAAATCGGAATAAAAATTTTCGGCATCAGAAATAATAAGCGCAAATGAAAGAGTAAAGGAGAAAATTCATGAGCAATTTGGGGACGAGAGAAGAGGCTATTGATGCGATGGAAACGCAGGAAGACGACGACGACGCAGAAGAAGAAAAAGACGGCAAACAAACGGAAGGGGGAAAAAAAGAAGAGGGTTTTTGCAAAGGCGTCAGAGAAGAGGAGAGAAGACCACCCGGCATTTTTCAAAGGCGTATACCCCTTTCCATGAGCGCCGTCACCCGGCCCGTGTTGCTAACCGAAGGGGAGTGGTAGCTACAAACTAGGCTGAACCCGAGTGAGTGGTTTTGAATTTCAAAAGATAGACTACACGGCTAGGTAGGTATGTAGGTAGGTACTTACCTACCTACCTACCACCTTCTTCGAACCCTGCTACATTTTCCCATCAAAGACTAAATAATTGGAGCATTTTTCGGATATTCTACCAACAATAAAATAGTCCATAATAAATAAATGTATTAAAAAATAAGAATGAAAAAGGAAAAGGAGGGAAAAATATGGTTTTAAAAGCACAATGCACATATCTTCAAAAAAAAATAAAATTATAAAATTATCTTAAAATTTCCCTTCACACACACATATCTTCAAAAAAAAAAAAATTATAAAATTATCTTAAAATTTCCCTTCACACACACATATCTTCACAAAAAAATAAAATTATAAAATTATCTTAAAATTTCCCTTCACACACACATATAGTCATTAACATCCAAGGGTGATTTTTTATTTTTTATATACACTTTTCAAAATTAAATTACTACAATGCTCTCTAAATTGTGCAAAATTATGTAATTCTGCAAACTGATGGTCTTTTTCATGAAATTGCATGAGTTAAATAATTTTGGTTTTAACATCCGTTAATAAGAATAGCTTTCTACTTCCCCATATTTAGGCAAAAAAATATTTGTGTTTTTTATTATAAAATGTATAGTAATTCATGTACATTTTTTGCATTTTTTTTTAAATAAAAAACCTCATCTCATAACCTTTATCAATATCATGCAAATTTATGAAATGAAACCTAACTTGGGTTAAATTATAGTCTTCAAAAAATCCTCTAAATGAAACCAAAATCCCTCAAGATATTATCATAACTCTATTACAACTAATCTCAAGTTTCAACACAAGCCAAAATATCATCTTTAAAAAATCCTCATATAAAAATAGACCTATTATTATTATTACCTAGTAGGGGCCAAAATCCCTTAAGCTACTATAATACTCTATAATGAATCTAAAAACAATATCCTTGCCTTCGTAGTAGTAGGCAAGGCCAACAATAAAATCCCTAAAACATTCATGCACCATTCTTTCTTCAAAATATTTGTTTTTTCAATATAACTTTGCCACTTCTACACAATTTATTTTTTTTCATTTAAAAAAAACCATTGATGCTACATGTTGTTTGAACGAATTTTCTGTTGGATTGGATAGATAAAATATTATAGACTTTCCAATTTAGATTATGCCTTAATTGTTTTACACCGACATGATATGAACATCATGCAAAAAAAAATTATAATATTTTGTTGAATTTTATTTTTCTTTCAATCAAAGAAACACAAAAAGACATTTTAATGCATTTTAATGCACATCTCATCTTGACCAATGTTTGGGTAAATATTTTAAGATAGCCCATCCTTCCAATCAAAGAAACACAATAGACATTTTTTAATTCATTTTAATGCATATCTCATCTTGACCAATGTTGGGTAGATATTTTAAAATATCCCATCCTTGGATTTTGGTTTCCTACACAAACTTTATATAATATAACCTTAAGATAGCAATGTAAATGTACAACCCAATGTAATGGTTACCAACCAATTAGAGGCATACTATTGCACATCTTGTTATTATAGCCTTGGAATGTGATTAAATATACAACCTTATGCAAAGGTTATCTTTCACTTCTAGACATCAAATTTTCCCATTTCGTGTGATCTAAAGAATATCAAGGTTCTAAATTGAATATATCTTATTGTGATATGCCAATAATGTGGATTTTCAGCATTACCTAAAAAACCATATGAGAACCAAAGATGATTAACATGGTACTTGGGTGGCTTTGACACAAATTATGTTATTCTTAAAAATGCAAAAAAAATTCCCCAAAAATGTTTCTTAAAAAAATATTTTTGTGAAGGAAAATGGAGAATCTTTTGAAATATTCAAAAGTATTTTATTTTCGAAATGAAATTTTCAAAGTCAATTGATTATTTGGTGGAAATGTGTTGACACTACTATGTTGTGATATACATACCATCAAAATTCAAATTCGCAAAAGTAGCATTATAAATCTTTGAATTAAAACATAGTTTTTCTTAATATGAGTTTTCCCATATGAGAAAATATATTCAACAGCATGGGAAATATATACCCAATGCCATTATAAAAAGTGTTTGAGAAAGCATATTCAATGGCATGCAAAAATTCATGGGAAAGTTGAAATCCGCACAACTAAAGTTGTTGAAATATATGAAACCCTTGAATCAAAAGGCTATGGATGTAATGCACAATGGTAAATGATTGATGGGCTTTCAAATTTTGTTTGGGAAAAAAAATTGTTTCTAACATTGTTGTCAACCTTATGAAGCATGTCCTTAAATCATGGTTATACAAATCATTTCAGAATTCCAAATGCAAAACTTAGTTTTTGACAAATATGGATATTGCATATCATATCTTAGGTCAATCTTGTCATTAAATAATCCTTGAAACCCTAAAATGGAATTTTATAAAATTTACACAAAGAGGTGTCCAAAATAAAAATTATTTCACATTGGTAGTCATGAAATTTGTGAATGTTTATTTTATAAGCCATTATTTGACTATTGGGTTTTATTTTTGTGTAAGTTTCCTTCTTACATGTTTATTTACCCGTTGTAGTGAATATTGGTTATTGTGTGTGTGCATTTGTTGTTATTGTGTTTACTACTTTATGTTGGATTTTTTAATTGTGTGTTCATACATGTTCTCGTCTTCTCTAGCATTGCAAAATGTATTTTCACTTTTGATTTCTTGTTGGTCCTCATTTTTTCCCCTATTGAAATTATGTTTTTTTGGTGGTTTTTTCATTGGCTGTCACCATATGTCCATGATAGTGGAAAACAATCCTATTGTGCCATTTTTTAATGCAAATTTGGAGCAATGTCCCCCATCATCTAAAGGTGAAAAATAGTGATAATGGTTCAAGAATTTTTGTTTTAGGTGTATTATGTTAAATTGCTTTACAATCCGATGTTAAGTTTTCAATTTGATTATGGTGATTTCATGTTACTTATAACTCACAATTCATAACAAGGTTGTCTTTTATTTTGTTCTTTGATTTTGCATCTATATTTGTTCGTGGATAAACAAAACTCAAAATTTAGGTTTTGAAAAGTAATCATGGTAGAAGAACTTATAGAATCTAATGTTACAGTTTTAATTTGAAATCCAAATGACAACATGCCTCTAATTACGATGATCCCAAGTTACTTATAACTCTCAATGTTGCAACATGTTGATCTTTTGTTTAATTCTTTCACTTTGTGTGTATACTTAGTTTGTAGACAAATAAAAATCAAATTCCAAAGTTTGAAAAGCATACACAACATAAGAACTTCTAGACATGCAATTGATTCCACATCTATTTAAGTAAGCTCAACAAATATACTTATTGGCTTCTTCATCCCAAGTTGGACCTATAAGTTTTTTCTCCCTAATTGAATTTTATAAGTTTATTTTCCTAACCTTGCAAACATCTAACTTTTAAACAAACTATCTTTAGAGTCAACTAAGGTTCCTATTTGAGTACATAATTAACACAAAAGCACCATGTGCCTTGAACAACTTGGTGGTTTTGGTTTTGGGGGTATTGGTTGTGTTGACTATTTATTGAGTGTATGGTCATAAATTGTGAACATATAATTAAGGTTGGTCAATTTATCTTGGGGCAAATGAAAATACAAAAAGATTATTGAATGTTTCAAGAAGCCCAATATAAGATTGAAAAGTTGGTTTTTTTCTCTACCAATGAGGACAAAAAAGATATCAACATTATAGACTTGAAATATGTGTTTATATTTGTTCATGGCACCCCTTATTTTATTTGCATATTATATTCATCTAGTCATTGGTCAACTATTTTTTTTCTTTATCCTTTAGACATTTTTTTGTTAACTTGTTTTCATCTTAGATTTGTTAGAGTTTGTAAAAAAAAACTAGTTCAAAATGGGGCGGAGGAATGAAATTTCACATGACTATGATAGAATGTTTCAAATATTGTTCTTTTTTTCCTCCCTTGTTTTCATTACATGTGAGTGGGTGCATCAACATGAATACAATACAACAAGTTTTCCCATTGAACTTGTTATAAAACATCTACAAATGACCTCTTTGTGCAAAAGTTAAGGTTTAATGTATACCTCTATGAAAAAGTTGCCCTCAAATGATCACAGAGTTAATTGATCAAGCTTATAACAGGATGTGTATTTGTAAAACTAAAAGATGGATAAACACAAGTGTCAAAGGTACCAATTAATAGTTGTGGTTTATTTATAAAAGTATTAAATGTTTTTTTCCTAACAATACATCAAATCTAAAAACTTGAATTGTTGGAGTTTGCATTTGGAAAAAAATCAAGTGGAAATTAAAATAGGTTGAGCAAGGTTTCAAAAGATTTGTAACCCTAGAACCTATGGAACAAGAAAAAATTAATAGACTTTCAAAAAATGTAACATAAGGTACTAAAGATTGAGAAAAAAATGTTATGTATCAACTCTAAAAAAATGTTGTTTGATAATACAAAAACAATACAACTTTTGGGGCGCAAACATGTTAAAGTAGGCCTATTGGCGATCCCTGCTTAAAAAGTAAAAATAAGTGGAAAGTAGAATTTGATTTTTTGAATTTTAATCTTTTTACCAATGTTATAGATTTTGGGGGTGTACTAGCCATATTAAATAACATATATGGTCATCCCCAATCTATATTATTATGTGAGTTACTTTATTTATTTAATGTATGTTTATATTTGATTTTTTTCTAAATAAAAATATTCAAATGATGATTTATTAATGTTTTACCCATGACGCATATTGATACAATTGTTTTGGAATTTGAATATTTCAATAATGAAAATGTTAAGCCTTTCAAAAATAAGTATTTCCTTATGTAAGTTTCCAAAATAATAGGCTTTAGACCAGGTAATAATCAAGTTTGGTAATATCCCCCAGGCATGGGGTTTACTCACTATAACACATCTTAGGTAATCACTATCATGAACTTAAACATACCTAGATGAGGGGGGAAGGCTCTTACACTTACTCTTCAAAAGTGGAAGGGTTTTGAAGTGTATAATAAGTAAGTGCAAAATCATTTGTAGTTTCAAGGACTAGGCACAAGATCCCTTCTAGGAATGATATTTTCACATATGAGGTACTTTCCAAAATTCCTTTAAAATGCTTCAAGTAAAATAAAATGTTAACACCTTTATAAGGGTTTTATTGCACATATAAACTTGTTAGAAACATATTTTTCAATTTAGTTGTCCCTTTTTACTGAGGGCAAAGAAGGGACAAAAGACCTTTGATAAAACTTCATAGGTTTTCTTCAACGCATAACATCAATGTGGGGTCAGGACTAGGAGACTTGGTACAAAAAACAACAACACAAGGCATTGTAGAAAAAAAAAGGTCAATGGGAAGGACAAAAAATTTCATATTTTTGTTATTCATGTGATCAAATTCATTATAATCTAATCAAATAATTTCCTTCTCACTGGTTGGGAGAGAAATTTCAATTTGTAAAACTAGCCCAAAATATAGTACAAATTTTAGGCGAGGTTTTTATGTTGGTGTTTTTCAATGTGCCATGTATCACTTAAAAGATAATCAATAATCCTCCAAATAAAAAGGTTATATTTCATTGTCATCCAATGTGAAAATTGGTTATGTAATATACCAAATTAGAAGATTGCATGTTACAAAAATGGTTTATATATATCTTTCGCTTTCACATTCCCATAATGTTCCCACAATGTTCACACAACATTCCCATGACATTTGCAAAATGTTCACGTGAAGATCCTTTTTTTTCCCTTATTTTCATGGTTGTCGTATAATAGTTTCATGGTGTCTTATAATCATTCACCATAGATGTTAATTTAATGGATTATGGGTGCCCATTATGTTGAGTGCATTGGTTATCTTGCCCTACCTCTCTTGCCTTGGGTTGTTTAATTACCCAACATAATCAACAACCACTTGTCCATTCCATAATATGTTTGTCACCTTGCCGAAACCCCTTATTTTTGGGCTTTTGTTGTAAAAGCCTAAAGCATCTCAACCACCTAACAATCACAATGGTGTATACTATATACACTAAATTTTTGATGAAATTACCAATCAAATAACTCAAAACCCCTTTTGGCAATTATTGTATTTATGATTCATGTTTGACAAATTTTGCAAAAATAATTAATTTCAAAAATCAAGAATAACAACCTTGATTTGAACATTTCAAAATTTCAACAATAGTTTCCAAAGTTGAGGCCACACCTAGTGGTTGCACCCATATTACATATATATTATGATAATGTTAATCCAAATTACAAATGTTACATAACATTAAAACCGAAGTGGCACTTGAAGTAACAATAAATGTTTTCTTGGTGTTAGGGTGTTAAACATTAAAGAAACATCATTTTTTAAACAAAAGATTCAATGCACGATTGGTGATGTTATAACATAAAACAATAACAAATGAACAATGAATGTGATGCTAAGGACCATCATCTCCTTTTGTCATTCTCAAATCCCCTATAACTTCCCAAAATTTTAAATCTTAAGGTCCTTCACAATTGTAATCCATCATAAGTCATATAATGCAAATGTGTTTGAACATTGCTCTACATATTGCATTGTTATATAGGCAAGAAATGTTATTTCCTCTTTACATTATTATAATAAAAAAACATTTTATCACTATTACAATCAAAGAATGTTCGATCGACATTATTGTAATAAAAAATCACTCCATTATCAACAAGTCTAAAGGCAAAAACATTTGTCATCAAGATCCATTTTATCGATAGTGATTCTGAAGGTACAAGAGAAAGCAAGAACTAACATGTGCGCTTATAATAATGAGTTTGATGGTGATTGTGAATTTGCCACTAAAATTGGCAACCAACAACAAGTAAATCTTTATTTGTATCCACGGATTCAAACTTGTATGAACAAATAACCAAAATCAATAAGCATTCAATAAATAGGACATTGAAAATTCACAAATTCATTGCATAAAACTGAAGCACTTACAATGAATTTGTATGTAAATATTATAAACCTCAACAAAAAGAGCACATGATCTTCAATTCATTGCAACAAAACAAAGCACAACATTCTTGATGATATTATATGGAAGCAAAAATAAGAAAGCCTAGACAACCCACTTGGGCAAACTTTGAGGTTCTTACTTTCATTAGTGTAAAGAAGCTCAAACACAAGGCGAACTTGGAGATTATTGATTCAAAATACAACATGGAAACTATGGAAACAAAATTTGGATGTTATATGCAAGTAGGTTAAAAACATTCACAATTTCATCCAACTTACAAAGACAAATGGGGATATTTGTATGGAGATTGTAAGAAAATTCATGACTATATGACTAACATTAGCCACTATGAAAAATATTGTAGCATATTTGTGAAAGATAAGATTGACCTTAGATTACCAAAAACTTTCACTAAATTGCATTTTGATATGATTAGCATGTTCATAGGTCATGCATTAACTTGTTTCACTCTGAAAGGATTTCATGAAACTTCATCACCATTGATGTTGTATATGAAATGCAACCAAGATTTTATAACCAAGGATTTGCAATAGTGTTAACTTCAATGAATTCAATGATGGCCAAGACCAAATGCCAAAAGTTGAAAGAAAGTTCCCAATTTTAAAAAATCAATAATGTTTAAAACTTACAAAGGAAAAAAACATTTGGGTGGTTCTAAAATTCACACACCCACCATGGGTGTTGCATTAGGACCCATCAAGTACATGTCCATTCCAAACACCATTACAATATTCTCTCATGAATCCAACCATAGATGTAGGATGAATTACTCAAGCACTTCGCATTTTGAGAAAAGAAATGTTCCTACACTACTAGATAATGTAAAAAATTTATAAACAACCAAATGACCCTATGAACAAAATTAAACATCCAACTAAACCAGCAAATAATGGATAATCATGATGCCAAATGGGGAGCACTACTCAATGAAGAAAAAAACAATTTCAACCCAAATGAATTTAGTTGAAGCAACAAAGACAGCAAAGGTGGCTTTAATTGAATTAATAAATTACATACATGATGTTTATCTACAAATTAAAAAGAAACAAGATTGCACAAGGGAAAACATGTTCAAAGTAAAATTGAATTACTTCAAGTTCCATGACAAAGAAATCAATATAATTCATAAAAGTGCATGGTTCAAATAGTTAAAGATTTCACACAAGTGATCAGCTTAGTTATTTGAAAAGGATTACATGGCAATGAATCAACTACAACAAAATATAATTGTCATGATAGTCCATTGTTAAACATTGAAATGCATGCATAGATGTTCCAAAAGAAAATAAATAATGACAAGATACATGATGGAAAGTGTTGTAATGGAAGGTGATGGAAAGTGTTGCAATGGAGAACCCTATGATGGAATGCGATGGAAAGTGATGGAAAGTGCTACAATTGAGAATGTTGCAATGGAAAACAATGGATGGAAAATGATGGAAAACAATATAATGGAAAGCAAAATAGTGATAAGTTACAATGATGCTATAATGGAAAAAGGACTTGATGAAATGGGTTGCAAGGCAAAACGATGAAACAACAAGTTCTACAAATGTGGACATTAGTTGTTTCAACAATGATACAACAATGATAAGTGTTAGTAACTAAGCTACTAGTGTAATTGGTTTGCACAAATGTTAATGTTAACAATGGTACTTACTGAAATGTTAAGGTTGGCAAATGCCATGCCATTATGTTAGTTTAATGGTGGTAAATTTAATGTTTCATAAATTTGCCTAAACATGAGATGTGTTTAACATTTAAGTATATTAAAAATCCATTCAAACCTAGAGGTAACCTATCTAAAAAACAACATAAAGTTAACATAAGTGCTATAAAAAAAAACAATAAAATGTAACTTATCCTTACCAGCCCCTATTTTAGGACAATGACAAAGTGTCTTTCTCTATTCACACATGGTATTCCTATTACTAGTAGTTAGGATATCTTTAGGTTTTAGGCTTGTTGTTGTTCATGATGATCAATCGAAAGTTAAGCACTTTCATCATGAACAACATTTTTTTTGTTCATCTTTCCCACACATTCTTTTCAGATTTCTTAAAACTTTTTTGCTCTCAAGCTTGCTCATACTTCTCAAAGTTCTTTCTTTTGTTACATGTCTTTTGAAAAAATTCTTTTGTTTTCAAGTTTCTAATTTTCTATTAGTTTCTTTTGTTTTTAAGTTTATCATTTTTTTTGGTTTTTTCTTTCAATTCTCACACATAGCTTTCTTTTATCTTGTGAACCTTTTGCTTATATCACACATCTCTCGAAATACTCTTATGTTCTCAAGTTTCTAGTTTTTTATTAGTTTTTTTTGTTTTCAAGTTTATCAAGTTTTTTGGTTTTTTCTCTCGATTCTCACACATAACTTTTTTTTATTGTGTGAACCTTTCATTTCTATCACAAGTCTATCAAAAAAGCTTTTATGTTTTCAAGTTTTTAGTTTTCTACTAGTCCATTATGTCTTCAAGTTTATCAATTTTTTTGCTTTTTTCTCTTAGTTCTCACAAATAACTTTATTCTATCTTGTGAACCTTTTGCTTCCTTTAATTTCTTCTACTCTCAAATTGTTGATTTTTCTCAAGTTTTAGTTTTATTTCAAGGGTGTTGTTTCTGTTTTCCTTCAACTCCTCAACATCACACCTTTGAATTTATTTATTTTAATCAAATTTTGTAAATTTTTTGCAAATTCAAAAGTGTTTATAATTGTTTTGTGAAATTAAAAACAAATTGATCATGAAAAATTTGATGATAGAATTTTGGGAAGCTAATCGCATGTCGTTGTTCAAAACCTTGAGAAAACATCTTTTTACATCAACATCCAGTCTATTAGAATTTCAACTTAATGATGATCATGGACATGGGCAATTGGGTCAAAGCATGGAATACAACATGGCATTCACGTCTTCTTATGATTCAATATGATAATCAGAAGTGGGTTGAACATTTTAGACTAACTAGAGAGGTCATTGTGTAGACTACCAAAAAACTCAAACCTTTAATTCAAAGAAAATACAAAAAATATAGGTATGCCATTCTTATTGGCAAATTAGGGTCACGTGCTCTCTTTATAAACTTTATCATGGAGTTGACTACTTATAGTGTAGTGAAATGTTTGCCATTGGAAAGTCCTCAGTGAACACGGTATTCCACGATTTTGTCTTTGTTGCTAATGAAATCTTTAGAATTCAAATTTGATGGCCATAAGGTGAAGACTTATCTAGGGCTATGGTAAAGTTTAAAGATTTATGTGGATTGATTTTAGTCCATTGCACACAAATACATATTTAGAAGTCAACCAACGCATTTGCTTTTGATTTTTACTCTTACAAATCGAAAGCACATAGCCTCCAATTTCAAGTTGTTGTTGACCATGATACATGCTTTTGTGATGTATTTATGGGCCTATTGAGTTCCATCAATGATTCTAGGATATTACCACTATCTAATATCTATTAGGAAGCAATTTACAATGGTTTGTTGAACCTTGAGCTTGGATGCCAAGATGGAATTATTCGTCTTTACATTCTCGGGGATATAGGATATCTTCTACTACCATCATTGTTGATTCCCAGAAACAAAATGCCAATAATCATCACACAATTTTGGAAGTTGTTTACAATAAACAACTTTCAAGGGGAAGAAATGTTGTCAAAAACACATTTGAGTTTCTTAATAAAACTTTTAAAGAATTGTTAGTGAAGAGCAACCTATTAATTTTATTCATACTTGATGTTATTGCATGTTGTTGTACGGTTTACATTTTGATCTTAAATGGTTGGTATGTAAATGTCAATGCATTGATGCTTCAATTGGTGTAAGAAATTAAATATGATCTTAATGTTGTTGTAGCAAGGAAATGACATATCAATATGGTAGATTTAGAGAATATGGAGGATGAACCTCCATTTGAAGGTAATGGGATTTCAGGATCTAACCAAAGATTCCTACTTGAAGTGTACCTTGGAAATAACAAAACACAAAAATGAACAAAATTGTCTTCATGAACTCCATTGAAATTGTATATGAGCTGCCATTATGAGTAAGTTTAGGTTTTAAACAACTATATCAAATTCAATTCATATATTATGCTTCAAGTCAGAGTCAAATCCTAAAGGTTCAAAATCCCATAAATGTTTTGAATTATTTTTAGTTCCAATGTTATGTTATTGTAGGTTAGATTCAAATCTTAAAGGTTCAAAATTATTTTCAGTTCTAATGTTATGTTATTGTTGGTTAGATTGAAATTTTAAAGGTTCATAATGATTTTTAGTTCCAATGTTATGCTATTGTAGGTCAGATTCAAATCCTAAAAGTTCAAAATCCCATAAAGGTTCAAAATGATTTAAAGTTCCAATCTTATGTTATTGTAGGTCAGATTCAAATTTTAAAGGTTTAGAATGATTTTTAGTTCCAATACTATGCTTCAAGTTAGATTCAACCTAAAGGTTCAAAATGATTTTCAGTTTCAATGCAATGTTACTATAGGGTAGATTCAAATCTTAAAGGTTTAGAACACCATAAAGGTTCAAAATGATTATTAGTTCCAATGCAATGTTGTTGCATGTTAGATTCAAATCTTAAAGGTTTAGAATCTCATAAAGGTTCAGAATGATTATTAGTTCCAATGCAATGTTGTTGTAGGTCATATTCAAATCCTAAAGGTTCAAAATGATTTTCACTTCTAATGTAATGTTGTTGTAGGTTTGATTCAAATCCTAAAGGTTTATAATGATTATTAGTTCCAATGTTATGTTGTTGTAGGTTTGATTCAAATCCTACAAGTTTAAAATGATTTTCAATTCCAATGTAATGTTGTTGTAGGTTAGATTCAAATCAATGTTATGTTATGCTTCAAGTCATAATCCATTCAAAAAGGTTTATCATCAATTTGATTTACATGCTGTCCTTCAGGTAAAAAACAATTGGAAAGGTTTATCATCAATTTTAGTTGTGTGTTATCCTTTAGGCCATAATCAATTAATAATGTATCTCATCAACATCAATTATTATCCTTTAAATTAGAATCAACTATATTTCATCAATTTCATTTGCATGTTGTCATTCAAATCACAATGCTTGTTTTTTAGCTCATGTGTTTTAATTGTTCACACTGGTTGTTCATCTTCATTAGATTCTGATAGTTGTGTTAGAGGTGACACAAGATTCTGGTCCTTGATGAAAACATGACAAATTGCCATGTTGAAGTTAGATAGGACACTAACCATGCTCTTGTGCATTTTGTGAGTTTTTTTATTTCGCTCCTTTAAATATTGCAAATGTTGTTTGAAAGCCTTCTCTTGAGAGTTTGTCCTACTTTTGTCAATGTCCAGTTGCACAAAATTGATCCAATCCATGGCTTCCACAATGAGTTTGTTGTTTTGGTTTGTGACTTCAATATTGATGATATTTTCTTTTTAATTCATGTGTTTTTGGGAATTATTCTAGTGACATTCCTTGGTGGTTTGTTTCCTCTGATTGGTGTCTTATGATTTGGAGAATTAGAAAGGTTGATCACTACATGGTGTTGAGGTTGAGTTTGTCCAACTAATTTTGATTCACATTGTCTATTTAAAGTTTTACATTAGGACCTTGACTAAATTCTTGAGGATCTTGGCTCTCTTTTGGAATGAAGTCATTTCCACAAAGTTCTTCCATGAATGAACAAGTTGCTGGAACTAATTAACCTAGTTGGAAGCTTTTTTCCAATTCTTTTCTCAGTAGTTGGCCATAAAAAACTCCATCTCCTAGTGCATTTAGATCCTTCATGTGCAATAGATCATTAATGTTCTTCTCACCTTGGAAAACTTTAATGGTGTTGTAACAATTTTCATTAAATTGTTTTTGTAAGTGAAATTTATCCCAATCCTCTAGTGATAGATCCCAGTAGGAGGTGTTATGGCCCATACCTTTATGGTAGTCAAAAATCTTTTCGTAATCACCATTGATGGAATTCCATTTATCTTTGCACATCTTGCCATTTCTTGTTGTCTTGGATTTTGTTCTCACCTATAAGCATTTTACAATCTTGTTCCATTTTTGGGCTACAATAATCATGTTTATTTGAGGATTTGTTTTTGGTAGATATGTTCTTTGTGCTTACAATCAATTAGTGAAATAATTTCATTTGAATTCTAGTTGCCATGGTGGTGACATGAACTACTTTCACCTGTTATCCCTTTCCTTTTTCCCCTTGCAACTTTCATTGACACAACATTTATTGCATTATCCATTGCCCTTGCAAAAAATTAACAATGTATCTTGAAATGAATAGTTTGCCAAAACTTGTAATAAGGTGTTAGGGAATTTGATTGCAAAAAATGAACTTGAAAACAATGGCAGAAAAAAAATTAAATAACAAAAAATTATAAAGAACTTACCCTAGATGCAAATTGGCAAGAGCTATGCACATTTGAAGCATCCCCAAAATTTGGTTCAGTGATGGTTGATGAGTTTTTAAGCTTGAGGCAATGGAAGCCATGGTTGAAGCATGCATGTGACTGTGCAAAAGGAAACAATGATGAAACATGCAGATAATCATGTGGAAGGAGGTTGTCATGTCAACAAACTATTATACAAGATTATGTGGTGTTAGTTTAACAATGTTATTGAATGTTGAAATCTATGATTTATCAAAAAATTTAACACAACATCATTACCTTAATTTTGGTGTTAACACAAAAAATTAAAATGAATGTTAATTTGCCATGTGAATTGCAATGTCATGTAGTTGTTGACATTTTTTTGCATGTCTAAATGTTGATAACTATTTACATTTTTAACAACCTTGCTATCATTAGGTTTAACCAGGCCTTAAGTCCACTATTAACTTTCAAAGTTATTTCTTGTTTTGAAGTAAGTTCAATTTTTACAAGTTTGACAACTCATTCTTAGTTTTTTAAAAAACTTTGAAGTTACTTCTTTTAAAAATTAATTAGTGTCAAATGCGAATTGTAAGTACGATATGTGTAAGATACTTAGACTTTCAAAAATGCTAGCAAATGAGATTGAAGGTTTTTATCTAGTCAATGATATTGATTGACCCACATGAATCTAAATAGTCTCTCCTTTCATAAAAAGTTTATCTTAGGGTTAATTTTGTCATTAAATAATGATTTAAATATTGAAACATATTTTTGTAAAAATATGAAAAATTATTAAAAATCAAATTTTTGGTTCGAAATTTCTCATCACTATGTCAAAAATATTATTTTATGACTAGTCCTATACAATTAGGAGTGAACAAGTAACTAAAAATGAGTTCTAATCAACTACTAATGACATAAATGACTAATATAACCAACAATAACCAGTCATAGAATAGCGTTTATGATGTAGTGCACTGTTACAAAATTTCAAATACAAAATCTTAGAAATTTTATATAACAAATTCAATGATTTCTCACATTCATCAAGTTTTAAGTATTTACTTCTTTATCCAACCTCACACATAAAAACTAAAACGGGGACTGCAAATAGGTGGGAGACTACTAATAGTAAAGCCCTCGGACGAATCATTATGATTGACCAATCAGAAACAGGGAGCAATAATCAGATCATAATTATTACACTGTTCTCTCGCAGGTGTTAACGTTTCCGTTCTTTTCAGCAGCCTCAGCAAAATGGGGAAACATGCTGGGCCAAAACCATCTTGCTGTGCCAAACGAGCATGTTTTTCCTTTTCTTCATCTAATTTTAATTTGTAGGCTGACGTACTGAGCACCGGAGGAGAGCTTCGTCTTCTTCTTCTTTAATCAATTTACAAACACGGTTGATCTTTGAAGACCATTGTTACAAGAGAAAATGTTGATTCAGGAAGAGAGTTTTTGTCATACTCAGCATAAGAAGCTGAGTTTATCACCAATCAGGTTCAACACTTCATATTGAGCTTGCCCGTGCCAATTCTCGAACCGTGCTTGGTTGGCTTTCACCTACCCATTTGGAAAGATCTTCTAAGGTATAGCATTGCAAACGGTGTAGTGTACTGGTTCTTCAATGGAAGAAACTTCATTCTTATTCTTGATGTGGAATTGCAGAGGATGCAGGACCACGTACAGTGGAGAAGAAGTTCAGAGGACCTTTTGGTGTGGCAGGGGTGCCATTCCCTGATGCAGGTTTGTCTTCCTTCTTTTGCACCTCTGGACCTGTGTGGCTCATGGAAAGTTGGCTAGGGCAAGCCATGTCACTTCTACTTTCTTAAGTTTCTTGTGTCTTCTTTGTTGGATGGTCCAGGAATTCATACATGAGCAAGCTAGAAACCATTCTATGAAATCTAATGGTGTATGGAATTCCTGAGAAATGTTGTTTGCTGAAAGCGTTTGTGTTTTGCCTCTGCCATCTGGAGCAAGTAGGCACACCTTGAGAGATTCCCTTCAAATAGTGTCTGTGATTTTGAACTTTAACTGAGAATTATCCTTCACTTGCTGTTGGTGCAAATTTGGAGTTTCTTTCTGTGTGATGTTTACAACTAGCTCTAATCCTGGAACTTAAAAACCCCTAATTTGTTTTTTAAGTTAAATTTGGCCATTCCCCTACTTAAGCTTTGAAAAAGACCTCAAGAGATTGCTTATGTGCCATTTTTCCTTGATTTTTGAGTGCAATGATGGATTGAATGTGTTTGTGTGCTCATGCATTCATTTACTGATAAGCTTGTGCTCAAGGGACTTGTCAGATGTATGCATGTGATGGCACTTTGCACATGCCTGGATTCCACACTGCACTAAGGTCATTACACACACACACACACACACAGAGTAGGCTAGATACTCTCACTTCCAGGAGCCTCAACTCTGGCTTAAAGACACAGTGATGTCTTTTCCAGTCACAATGTCAGTTTCCTTTGACCAAGTGATAATAGGATTTAGTTGTGGCTCAGGCTTGTTGGTTTTCTATTACTGTGCACAGCATTTTTCTTTAATTGTGGGAGTGTCCTTGTCCACATAGACCACTCACTCTTTTGACTTCTGATGCAAAGGAACTATGTCATGAATTGACCAATTTGTTTTGAGGAAACACAGAAGCATATGACTGTATGCTGGAACCTTTGTTGAGAGGGTTTTTATCTCTAATCCCCTGGCTCTAATGCTGGTAGCTAATCATTGCTTACAATTACATGGAGCCCATGATTTGTTTTCCTTTCAGTGGTGTTGCTGGTCCTGTGGTCTTAACAGCTCATCCCTTTGAAAATGATGGACAATTTATTTTTTTGCAAACATCTTTTATCCAGTTTGTCAACTGTTGAAAGTTGTTGTCTGTCCATGGCAGAACCAAGCCTCTGAATACAGTCAATTATGTCATTAAAGGGCTTCTTGCGGTTCTGTCTTTGATAGCATGTGGGATTGGACATATCTCCTATACTATGAATCTATGCTGGCATTGCAGAGTTATGCCCTTCTCTCAAGGAGAAAGAAGCATCTCAACCCACATGGTGGTTGAGTGGGAAGTTCCTGCTAGATCAGGGCTGTTTGTGGGATTGGGTTGCAGTCTTAATCCAGGCAAATGAAGTATCTTCTAAGAATGGAAATTACTACTAACTTGTTTTAAGCAATGTGTTAGTTATGTGGGTAGTTATGTGGTTCCTAGATGCGTAAGCTTGTTTGGGTTGGATCTGACTGGCATGAAAGAAACTTTCCAAGAGTCCAGTCTCAAAGGGTTTGGGTATGGAAAAGCTGTGGTATTGACAAACACTGTGAAATTGTCTGTGAGCATCCTCTCCATTCTCAACAACCTCCAGAGGTGTGTCTATTCTGTGTTGAGTTTTCTCATTAGAGCAACACAATGGTGGGTTGAGATTTTGCAGTTGTGGCATGATGGCACTGCTTCTATACAACTCTGTCCAAGATGGTATGCCCAGCTTCATGATGGTACACCTCTGCACTTTTTGGGTTCTTAGATTTTTCTGTCCAGGTTTTGCAGAGGTGGTAATATGAGGACAAAGTGACAAAGAATGATGAACCAGAAACATTCAGTATTATGAGGACTAATTATATCAAGGTTGAAAGGAATGATAAGGGTGGGACTTACTAATTCTATCTGTCGGTTTAAAACATCAACCCACAGGTTGCCTGGGAGGTGTGGCACTGGGATGTGTTTATGCTGAATGGGTTTACTTGACTGAAACTTGTTTAGTGACTGGAACCTTTCTCAGATACCAGCTCCAGCACCTGGGAGCAATCCTCCCTACTCCACTCTCTTTGTTGCTTATCTGGGGCCTACATGCACTGAACATGAGCTCACACAAGCAGTTTCCAGGTTAGTTTTTCTAGCTCATCCTGCCAAGAACTCTCTTCTTGAAATGTTGGTGGACTGATTATCAAGCATACTTCTCAGATATTCAAACATGTTCTTAAGTTTCTGTTACATCTAATTTTGTTCTTGTTCACGTCTTCTGAGTTTCAGCCTAGTATTTCCTTTGTACTAGGGTTTCTCTTACACTAAATCATGCTTATATTATGTTTGTGCAAGGTGGATATACACTCTGTTGACCCAACATTCTACCAAATGACAACTAGGAGATTTTGCTATCTTCTCAAGGTGCACCTTGGCAAGCATTTTGTCTGCAGGTATCCTGGATATCAGAAGATGAAGTACCAGATCAAGAGTGGACCACCAGTGGCCTTTGTGGAGTTTTAGGTCAGTGGTCATTGTGGAGTTGTGTAAGGCCTTGTCAAGTGATTCTTACCAGCTAAAGAGTAATTTGATTCAAGTAGGAGGCGGACTCCTGTTTTCTGCAATTTTATCACCCTTCCCTGTTTTCAGTGGAGTGTGACCTCTGTCTGGATGTTTTGTGAATAAGCTCCTGTTAGTAACAGATGTGGTTTTGTTGCAGGATGTAATTTGCTCAGCTAAAGCACTCTCAGAACTTCAAAGCTTTATGCTCCCATCTTGTAACAGAGATGGAATGTGACTTGCATATCCTTTTTCCTGTCTATCTAAGGTGACATTGCTAGCTCTTTTGTCTTTTCTAACTTCCCATCTTCGAGGTCTATTTTTCATCTTTGATTGTCATTGCTGACAACTACACATCAGTTCCGGAAAAGAGAATGCTATAGTCATAGGCCTCTGCTGATGTAGGTTTCTTGCCGCACGCCCATGCCCTATTTGGAGATATAGAGGGGGAGAGTCATGGTCTTTGATGCTTTGGAAAGAGGATGTCCCTTTCCACAGAATACACTGGAGCCATAAAAGAGAGCAGAGAATCCCTTGCAAGATTGATTCTGCATCCTTCTAATGCATACAATAGGGGTTGATGGAGATCAATGTGGGATTACCTGTTATCCTGACCAGGCAGTAGATATGCAAAGGCCAAGATGGGGCAACCAAAATCAGTTCAATTGGCAATATAGGTCACAACTCTTACCCAATCTTCATGTGTACAAATAGTCAGCATAACAAGACTTTCTAAACTGTCTCAATTCAACACATCCCTCCTATTCTGACACAGAACTAGTGGATAAATCTTAAATCGAAACTGTGAAATCTTGTTGTCAAATGTTTTTCCAGAAATGGCAAGAAAAACCTTAAAAACATCATTTTCCCACATTTAAAAAACTGTTCAAAAAAATTGCCAATATGTCAAATTTCAATATCAAAGACAGAAAAAACCACTTGGTTAGCTGGTGATTGATTACATAATAATAATTTTTTCTTTTTGGATTTTTTGTATTTGTACATTTGAATAGTTTTGGTACATTCCTCAGTTTGGAGTGTTAAACCTAGGGGTTTAGGTTCTTTCGATCAGGACCCATACTGGCACTCTTTGAGTGTGCACCAGCACAAGAAACACACCATGGAACTAGCCGGTTGATAGAATAGAAATCAAAACTGCCAAAGAAATCTCTTGAAAAGATATTCAGGTTCTTTAAGTAGGGAGGTTGAACTTTACAGGTATGTCATGAGTTTTGATTTGTACTAAAACTTTGTATCTATTTAATTCTTCGTTTTAATTTGTTATGAAATTTTGTACATATACAATCTCCAGTCTCGGGGAGTATATAAGGTGTTCATGAAAGTAGACCCAGTTTTTGAAGTGGGGTTGAAGGTAATTTGAAAAAAAAATGTCAAAATTGCAATTGTAAGTTTAGAAAATTGAAGAATTGGGCTCAAATCCACATTTGGAAAACCTACCAAAATTATTTAAAAGTGTCAAAACAGGAACCTGAGATCCTATTACAGAGGAAGAACTGAACCCAAGTTTCTCTTAATAAGGAAGAACCAGCCAACACTGGTCTGCACATTGTTGAAAGATAACTTTAAAAAATGGTAGAGCTGGTTCCTGGATGTAACCAGTTGTACAAGGTGTCCAACTTAATGGATATGTGAGGTAGAAGAGGGTGAGTTATGAGGTTTAGTTGTTCTCATTGGGAATGCAAAAAAAGAAGCTGCATGTGTGAGCTAGAAGAGGGTGAGTTATGAGGTTCAGTAGTTTGGTCAACCAGTGACTCCAAATGTTAAAAAAAAGACTGGATATGTGAGATAGAAGAAGGTGAGTTATGAGGTTCAGTGATTCAGTCAACTAGTGACTGCAATTGTTAAAAAAAGACTGGATATGTAAGATAGAAGAAGGTGAGTTATGAGGTTCAGTGATTCAGTCAACCAGTGATTCTGAATGCCAAAAAAGGGCTGGAGATGTGAGATAGAAGAAGGTGAGTTATGATGTTGAGTGGTTCAGTCAACCAGTGATTGCGGATGCAGAAAAAAGGGTTGGAAATGTGAGATAGAAGAAGGTGGGTTATGAGGTTCAATCACTGCGAATGCAATAACATTAGGAACAGAACAAAAATATTAGAAGGCAGAAAAATATGTAATGTAACAGGGGAGCTCTTGTGCAATGATTTCTCGCCACATTAGCGAGACGCTCCTGACGTCCTTTATGTTCTAGTGCAGGAGTAATGCAAGTGTCTACCATATTACAGGCGCTGCAATTGCTGCTTCACTCTTATTGGACAGTGCGTCCGTCTTCATGTGAACGCCTTGGCGATCCGCTGCTGCAGCATCTCTCCTCCACTTGATGCACAGAAGCGTAAATGCGAAGGCCACGAAAACCCAGTAACAAACATAAGAAACCAGTGTGCCCACAGTCGCCTCATCACGCCAACCCACGATAGCATTCAGGATTTTCCAAATGCCATCCTGATTCTCATCACAACAATGCCGCAAAAGCCACAAGTAGTGCTGCTGGTTCTTATCATGAGTGTAAAATTCCTCGAACTCGTGCACGGATCCCGCGAACAGACCCGCCGCAATGAGGAGTAGCAGTATGCTGGAGCCCAGTAGGAACCACTTGAACCCCATCACTCGACTGCGGCCGCCCTTGTACAGCAAGTAGCCTGTGAGAATGCCACACAAAGCTCCCAGCACTGCAGGAATCGGTACAGCTTTGGCAGAGCCTTGTAAACCCACACCGGCGAGAAAGATGAGCGCCTCCACCCCCTCACGGACCACAATGCTCAAGGGGAGTAAGAAGAGCGCATACTTGTTGCTGCTGCGAGAATTGGGTTGTCGTGGTACCTGATCACCGTGGGCTTGCTTTAGATTCAGGGACGTTTCTACTGTGACCTTGGTGAGCTTCTTCTCCCATTTCGCTTTCCACGTATCGACTCTGAACATGGAAAAAGCCATGAGCGTAATGAGTATCACGGAGATCAAACTCAAGATACCTTCCCAAAGCGGCTCTGAATTCTCCCAGGCGTGTTCCGCGACGGTGTAATAGAGAGAAACAAAGATGGTCGCTGCTACCAGGGATAATACCACACCCATCAGGACACCCAACCACACATGCCACTGCATTCGCCGCTTCAGACTCGGGTCATGGGCAAAGATCTTCTCCACGAGAATCAGCATCACAGACAAAATGATCGCCGCTTCCAAAGTCTCCCGGAACAAGATAAAGAATGCAGGCACACTGAAGAGCTGCACCACCATATTGAAAACACTACTAGAGTCGAGGTCCGTCCACTGCAAAGACTACAACCCCAAAAAAAAATTCCAAAGAGAATTTTTTCCCCATGTGAAGAGCTCATTGCATGCAGAAGGTGGGAGATTGGCAGATTGTTTTTATAGTGTAATCTGCGCTCATGATCAAATGTGCAACGGCGAGCGCAACAAGCGTGTTGAAGGAAGGAATCTTGACTGCAGTTGCGCAGCGTGGAACAAGGCGGAAGAGTCTGTACTCCGCCAGGGAGAGAGAAGGAGCGTGTACTCCACGAGGGAGGCACGCGACGTGGTAGGCGACCGCACACTGCCGTCGCACTCTTGGCGTGTTCACCTGATGCGCAACCAATGACGACACGTTCTCACGTTCCCTTGTTCCCACGTTCCTTGTTCTCACTTACTGTTGTTCGAAGCAGCGTTGGGCTGGGCTGGAATGAACCAGCAGCCACCAATTCACCAGTTGAGGATGAGGCCGTTAAAGCTGTTTTGGGGATGAACCAAAAACACATCCTCCCTGCCCAAAGTTATTGGTTTTGTCTGCCTCTTCTTTGCCCCAAAATTTTTCCCTCCTATGTACCTCCCTCCCACCTACCTCCCCCTTCCTACCTCCCACCTGATTTTGCGCTCACTCCATTGCCAAAACAACTTGGGAGCCATTAAAGTAGGAGCAAGAGTAGAGCTAGCGCGCTTGAAGCGGGCCCACGAACTTGCATTGTCAGAGCTTTAGAGCACTTGAAGTGAGAACCACGTGGGACCTAGAGTGGGAGCTTGAAGGTAAGCTCCCTCCCTTAAGCCTTCTTGTTTTTTCATTTTTTGTCGTTCTTTTTGTTGTTGTTGTTGTTGCAATGTAGTAGGCGATGGTAGCGTTACTACCATCACCTTTTTTCTATTGTTGTAATGTAACGAAGAAGGCGATGGTAAAGCTGTCGTTGCCTTTTGTTTTCATTTTGCTACAACAAAGAAGGCGATGGCAAAGCTATCGTCATTTTCTATTTTCGTTTTGTTGTAACAAAGAAAGCGACGACAACAACATTGTTGTCACCTTCTTTTTTTTGTTTTGTTATAGCGCAATGTTATTGTCGCGTGTTTTTTGTTATAGCACAGAAGGCGATGGCCTTCTATTTTCGTTTTGTTGTAACAAAGAAGGTGACGGTAACAATGTTGTCGTCGCCTTCTTCTTTTTGTTTTGTTGTAGCGCAACGAAGAAGGCAACGACAGTAAAGTTATTGTCGCCTTTTTTTTTGGTCGTAACGTAAAAGGTGACGGTAACAATGTTGCCATCACCTTTTATTTTCGTTTTGCTGCAGCACAACAAAGAAGGTGATGACAACATTATTGTCGTTGCCTTTTTCTTTTTGTTTTGTTGTAACGTAGTGAATAAGGTGATGACAACTTTGTTATCGTTACTTTTTTTCTATTTTCTTGTTATAGTGCATAAGGCGACGGCAACAACATTGCCATTGCCTTTTGTTTTTGTTTTACTATAGCAAAAAATGTGACGACGACACTTTTTTCTAGTCACACTTGTTTGATGGGTATAGGTTAATCATATATGTCTTCTTTGTAATAATTTTTTTAGTACTTAAGATGTAAGAATCAAACCTTAAGTAAGCCCATATGAATAAGTAACGTTAATTTGTTTAGGGTTTACAAAGATCAAAATGAACATTGTGTAATACTTACATCTAATGTAATAAGATTCACATCACCTAAAGATTTTTAAAACAATACACACATTTTAAACATATAATACCTACATAATTTTCTATTATAATTTACATAAAGCTATTTTCAAATATACAATACTCGTATATGGGTCCCATAATAATCGTTGGTTTTTTACATTCAATGCAATACCCGCATATAAGATCCCATAATAGTCGTTGGTTTTTTACATTCATTGCAATACCTGCATATAAGGTCCCATAATAGTCATTAATTTTTTACATTAATTGCAACACCCCATATGGGTCCCATAATAGTCACTGTTTTTACATTCATTGCAATACTCGCATATAGGGTCCCATAATAGTTGCTGGTTTTTTTTCATTCATTGCAAAACTCGCATTTTGTCATAAATTTAATTCAGAATAATACTTAATTTAGGGTTATAAAAAAACATATTTTGGGTACCCAAACCACTTATTAGTTATTTTGAAATGACATTACATGTGGGTATTGCAATTAGGGTTGGGTCTTCACATAAGGTTTGTTTCAATCACCTATGGATTATTTCAGTATGAACTTGCATGCACGTATTGCATTTAGGCCTTGGTCTTCATTCAAAGGCCCACCCAAACTACATATTGGGTATTTCAAAGCGACCTTACATGTGGGTATTGCATTTAAGGTTGCCCTTTCATTTCAAATTTTACCTTAATCACATATGGGTTATTTTGAAATGAATTTGAATATAGTTATTGCATTTAGGGGTAAGGTTTCATATAATTTTGTAATGTCCACACACGTACTTATTTTCACCAATTACAAATTTAGCCTTAATTTTATTAATAACTAAAGAAAATCTGTAACAAAACACAAAAGAAGGTATGTTTCTTACCATTTGTTAATATTTCCAAGTTGATTTCTTTCACTTTTAAAAAATAATATATTGCATTATTTTACATATAATATTCCCCCTAAAATGCATCGTAGATTTATTTATTTACTATACACTTGTTAAAAAAATGTTAATTAATTTAAGGTTTCCCAAACTCTAAATTTGAATCATAATCCAATAGTATAGATTTATAACAATTATATGAAAAAATGTGTTTTCTTTTTAATAATTTTTTTAAGTTCAAATTTAATATGTTATAATATAATAAGAAATAAATATTAAACTATCATAAATGCTTATTAGGTTTACGTGGCCTAGGCTAGCAAACTATTTATATAACTGATATGTTTACTTAATAAGTTCAACCACTTTTAATACCTACATAAATCATCTAAACTATTAACCTAGAAGGCTTACACTAATGAATAAACTACATAATAAGCCTTTATTACGTAGGTAGCCTATTAGGTAGTTAATTAAGTTATTTAACAAATAGTTTCCTAACCTATTACTCATGTTTAGGCTAGGTTGTTTAGTTTGGTCAATGTCAACACTTTAATCAGTTTGACAATCTTGGCAATGAACTTTTATTGAAGCTAGAAATTTGTCAAGGATACATATTCTTGATTTTTTTTATGAACACTATTGTGTTTTTTGGATAGTTGAATCATGTTTCAACTATTAAAGGTGTCAAAAACATTACATAACAACTTGGCCCTCACAAAACTTCCAAATCCACACAAACTCTAACATGGCTTCTAAGAACTATGAACATTTTCATACCTAGTTATTAATATTTTGAAAATTTTAAATTCGCATTAAAAACAAAGTTCATTAAAAATAATTACAATATACATAACCATAGGTTTATATATATATATATATATAATTTAAAATAAATATGTATTGAAATGAATATAATTCCATAATATCATTATTTATATATAATGTGTTAGAAATAACAACATACTTGGACTAATATTTAAACCAATATTATACATTATAAAAAATAAAATTTACATAATGACTTGTGTTATATATGTATAAAATAAAATTTCAATCAGACATAGGATTAATATAGGGAAGAGATCATTTTTATTACTATGTGAAATAGAAAAAAAAAGTAAAAAATTATGTGCTTTAATTTTTTTTTAAACATAGTCTAAAATCTTATTAAATTAAAGACTATATTTTTGTTTTTTGAAATGAGTTTACAACTTTAAAAGGGAAAAAACACAAATATGAACATATTTGAAGAAATTTTTAACTTGAATTTTTTATTTTTTGATCTCGATAAACTTTGTATTGCATTTAAAGTGGGTTTTCACATAAAGTTTGTTTCTTACCTTTGTGTCATCTCTCCAACATATTTTTTTTCAATCTCTTTTAAGAAGATATAGAATGAAATTGTACTGTTTCATATATGTCTAAACCGTAAAAATTTCCCCCAATTTAATGTAAAATATTTATGATAATTAATGAATTATCACCAAATTTTGTCATATAATTAAATAATTAATAAAATAATATTTCAGATAATTTAAATGATTAATTATCAAGAATTATATAATCATTTATTTATTTAAAATAATTAACTAATCATTTGGTTTAACTTTATTTACTTGGATAATAAAAAGTTGGATCTAAAAATCGAATTAATTAATTTGACATTTGATTGATTAACTTAATTATATTTTTGTTTTAATAAGTTACTGAAATCATTATTTAAGATAATTATTCCATGTTATAGATTACTAGTTCAACTTTTCCATGAAAAATTCTTGCACCAAGATAAGCTTGATTACAATTGTAATATTTGTTCCACAAATAATACAACCTCTTTTAAAATGCAATGAAACAATGTAAGAATCATAGAACTCATAATCAACAACCTTAATCTCTACACACACCTTTGTTAACATACTATTTTGAAATGAATTAATTATTTTGGAGTGACCTAAAGTGCAAGTATTACATTTAGGGTAGGATCTTCATTTAAAGAGGCTTAAACCCCACATGCATAATTTTGGAGTGACCTTGAATGCAAGTATTGCATATAGGGTTGGGTTATTTCAAAGTGACCTTACATGTGGGTACTATGTTTAGGGCTAGGTCTTCACTTAAGGGTATTTAAACCATTTAGATGAGTTTTTTTTAAGCATGGGTATTACATGTAAGGTGATTCTTCATTTAAACTTGTAATACCCGAAATTATACTTACCTTTACCAACTAGAATTTTGTGGTTTTGTTGCAATACCTCCATCCGTATTCGCCTCTACCAATTGGAATTTTGGGGTTTCATTGCAATACTTGCACTCGTATTTACCTTTACTAATTGGAATTTTAGGGCCTAATTGTAATACTTGCACTTGTACTTATTTATGCCAATTAAAATTTTGGGGCCTAATTACAATACCTACATTTAAAACTAATATTATCATTATCCTTGTGTTTTTGCATTTCACATTTTTTGTGTTTATTATTTGGAAACAATAATAACCTTTGTGCCATATTAGATTTCATGTGTGTGTTGAATACATGATCAAAGAATTTGGGCTATGGTTTCTTCCATACAAAATTGATTCTAAAACAAAATTCTTAATGCCAATGGTAATAGTAATTGAAACATTTATTCATGACATCATTTAGTACATACATTTGTGTGATTGAACATTGTTTCATGCCAATTTTGAACCATTTGACATTATTTCCCAATCCATCTTCTATGAAGTGTAACACTAATCTTCAATGTAAAATTACATTTGCTTTTGTGAGGCATATGTTACGAATATTACATGTTAATACTCTCATGTGTGAAATGGCATGTTCACAAAGTGTCACATTGCCTTCTTTACATTCATTTGTGATCTTTTGCATTGTAATGACCAATTATGCAAGAGCCCTTTCCATTGGGGTTGATGAATTTATGGTGTCATTAGACCCTACAATGGCACCCATAGGGAGATCATTTTGTTCCATGTTCATGAGCCCATCAAATTCCATGATCCCATCATCACCTTCAAAATGTTCATTTTCGTCATCATCATTGGACTCCATATCATTTGGAATATGTTGTGGTCCGCGAACATGTGACCCAACCCTCCACAATGTGATCCATACCATGTTCCACAGTAATGAATGATATCCTTTTGAGAAATGTTTGTGCATGTGAAAATGACCATAATTTGATGTTTACACACGTTCTTTCGCAGTGCCCATTCACATGTGCAACAAAATATTTCGATGAATGTGAATTTCATCGCGTAAACAACATTGGGAAGGCGTTAACTCCGTACGTCCCAAGCTCCATCATTTTCAAGGGTTGGTTGTTAGACATGGGTGAGTGGAATAAAGGCTATCTTTTTCACATTTTGTGTAATAATGGCTTCCATAACCTTGTTTTTTATGAAACCCTTTTTTTTCATTTCCAATGTGTGCATGTAGTGGCGTGCAATGATTGTTGTTAATCGCCACATCAACCAGTCAATCTTACACCTTCTAAGGCCTTTTGTGTCAAGAGCAAGCTAACGTTTCAACGCACCATAATATGATTCAATGATCACTTAGATGTCTTGGTTGAAATGGGGCACTTTTCGAACACCCACCATCCATAATTCTATAAACATAAACACAATGTCTAAGGATGAATAACATTATTACAAAAGAATTTTGAATACCAAACCATGATAAATATCATCACTTACCAAACTGATGGTAATAAGTTTAGAAATAATTTGTCCACGCATCACCAGGCCTACATTTATGAAAGTTTTCTTTCACAGTAACCTTCCCATGCTCTTTGAAGTCATCAATTGTTTCTCCATGATTGATAAACATGTACATCACACCATGAAGGTCTCGGAGGATTCCACCCCACATTTCCACATCTTTTATTTTTTCAATACCACGTAAGTGTCATGCTTTGAGAACATGCCAATAACAAAGGTGGATGGGGTTAGTACAACATAAAATGCATTGAAGTAATCAATTTTTTAATGAAAAATATTTTAAAACATCTTAAAAAATAAATACAAAGTGGGTACTAAGTATAGAACTAACCGTAATGCTTTCAATTCTTGAGGTGCATCATCAATGAAAAAACATGATGGTGTCCAATGTGGCATGTGTGATAACGTTTTATCTTTTAATGGTTTCAACCATTCAATCAAATTCTAAATTGTTTGCCTATTTGTAATGATCCAGGTGAAAGGGACACTCATGCGATGATCATTAAACGCCATCAAGGTGAATAGATGGAATTTCATGTCATTTATGCCAAATGTGGCATCCATAGAAATGGCATCATTATGACCATATGATAACATGGATTCACATTGAGTTGATGTTTGAATACCTATGGTGAATGGGATTTGAGTCCCGTTGATTTCACCAACATCTTGGAAAAATAACACATCTTCCGGATGTTAGAAAGCCCAAGACCAAATTGAAATTGCAGGGTTGGTGTGTAAACACCAACTCCCTTTCTTATGTTTCCGATCCAAATATGCAATGTTTTGAAGTCGAATGAAATCATTTCGTGTCATGCTTTGACTCGCATTCACACGTTCCCACCAAATTGTTTTATGTTTAGCATATATTTGTTTATTTGTGTAACTAAACTTAGTTGGGCCCATATGTAGTTCTTCAATGCTTGTGACATGCATGGAGCATAACGAGACATACAAGAATTGGATTCCGGGTCATGTTCACCATGTGCAAACAACCCATTAATTTATGTATGGGCCTCATGATAAATTGTGATCTCAGCCACATCAAGTCATGTGTATAGACATTTGATTAAAAATGATGTTAGGCATTTTCGTTTAATAAATCGAATGTGGGTTGAGTTTTTTCGAAAGTCCCCACATTGAGCTATTAAACTTTCCATCATTTAAAATGTTCACATATGGAATACCTAGATTGTACCTTAAACCCACAATGTTTGAAAACCCCATGTAACAATACACACATAATGATAATTAATGCACATTATTTGAGAGGTGCAAAATGCAATACCTGCTTTGGGCCATAAAGCCCACACTGGTTTTGAAGAGTCAATGCATCATTCGCATATGGGTATGAAAAAATCAAACTACAAAGAGATATTGAATATGAAATATTTGTGCAAAGGTATAAAACCTTTATTTATGATTATATATTTAATGAAACTTGACGCCCTTTCTATATCCAATAACTAGGAAATGAAAAGAAGTTGAATTATGAAAATATAAACAAAAAACAAAATAAGTAACTAAAGATAAATGCATACCTTTAAGAATAAAAGATGAGAACATTCCACCAAAGTTTGTAATCCCAATTGAAAACATAACCCTAAAATATCATAACTCATACAAAAGTGAATTAGAAAATATTAAACTCTAACCACTATGAAACATATGAAAACAAAGGAGATTCATAATTATGGAATAGATCTAAACAAATGATAAAAATAAAAATCAATACAATGAGCAAAATTTAAAATATAAACCTTAGGCTCTGAAATATATGAACCAAATTCTTATACACTAAATCATAAAACATAACCCTAAAAATCCAAATGATATTTTGCTATAAGTTTTATTATAACCCTAATTATACAAACCCTAACAAAAAAAAATCCTAATGATATATGCTCTAAACCTAAAAAAATATACAAAATATACAAATTATATAATGCAAAATAAACAAATTTAAAAGAACATAGGAAAAAATTTTAAAACCAAAATTTAAAAGTTTTAAACCATAAATATTTATTGACTGAAAAGAAATACTTTAATCTTTTAAAAAAATCAAATAATTTTCGTACATTTAATACTAAATTAGGTAAACAAAATTTAATAAAATATGCATTAACTAAATAAAAATCTCTACAATTATGACATTGTTTCCACTATAAATTGTTCATAATACTTACATATGGGGACTTATGTTCATCATCCATGAACTAAGACAAACCTTAATAAATTGATGGGTAGGATTGAGAGAGAGGGGGAGGTGGGGGTGAAAAAAATGAATAGATAGTTAATTAGATATTTGATTATGTTAAAAGCATAGATAGATAGGTAGTTAGGTAGATAAACAAGTTCATACATAAGAAACAAATTATCTTATCAAGGTGACTAGGTTTGTAAAATACTTATGTCAATAGAGTGGTTATGTATGTGAGGTAGCTAGGTCATTAGGCTAGATAGTTAGTACAGTGATTAAGTTCGTAGGATATGTAATTAATAAAGTAGCTAGGTTAGTAGGGTAGGTGGTTAGTACAATAGCTAGGTCAATAGGATAACTAGTTGTTAAGGCAGCTATGTCAATAGGGGATAATAAAAAAGGTACCAAGGTTGGTGTAGTACTTATGAGGGTAAGAAAGTGAGCAAGGTAGCTATGTGTGAGGTCCGGTCCAAGGGATAAACGGCTACAAAGCAAAAAAAAAGAAAAGTACAGTGATTAGCAACAAAAAAAAATGGATTGTGATGAACCCCATTTGGCACCGAATGAAAAAACGCAGCCCATCCAGTGGACAGAATGGCCAACTGGTGCATTGGTGGCTGCTGGTTCACTCTGGCCCATCGGGCTGTTATCAGAAACAGGAACAGGCCCCGGCAGTTATCTGAGCAATTCTTTAGTGATCATATCCACCGTTCCCAAAAACTAAAGTAACCAGTTCCTGATATGTAACAATGATTAAACACCAAGTTCCCGCGATCCCTCGTTCCTCACTCACTGTTCAAATCCGTGTAGGCTGGTTTTCAGAACCGGGAACAGACCCCCAGTGGTTATCAGGGCGGTTCTTAGAGTTTCATAACCATGGGTCCCAAAAAATGCACTACTTCATTGACCACAAAGCAGTAGCAACACCCCATAGCAAGCGCATCAAGAAAATCAAAGCTGCACGAGCTTGTCAGTATACGTACAACAGAGCTTTGAGTGTATTTGAGAGACAGAAAGATATGAAAATGGTCGTCACTACAAGGCACTAGTGGATGCACTTCAGATTCTTCTTGTCAGATTGAAGAGCTCCCTATTGCTGCATAGCATCTCTAGCTAGGTTTTCTGAGTAGGAGACCGCAGTGCTTGATCTACATAGGCGTTGAACACCTGCCAAACCTGTTCTACAGTTCATGTCCAAAGAGCAGTTTTCTATTCAGACTGGACTTAAAACTCTCTTATTGTAATTTAGCTCACATCTGCAGTCACTCTCCAACAAGCTAGAGAAACTCAGAAAGCTTCTGCAGCCATCTACAGAAATACAGCTCTTTCAAATTGCAGAGAATTTGCCACAACCACCAGACCATTTCATGGTGACATAACAATGAGAGGAGTTGTAACCTTATGAGGAGAGTCATTGCTCACAAAGTGTCTGATCGTATACAGAAATATACAGTCTATCAACTGAGCCACCATATTGCTAGTAAAACTACTACTGGTGATATGTTCCACCACGGGAATTACTCAATGGTCCACCACCAGGTCCATGATTGAGACCCACTGGATTCCATGCTTTTGGGTTCATGGGGTCAGGAACCCATTGGATCTTGCTCATGTTGATGGTCTCTGAGAAAACCATAGTAAACTCGCCAATCTTTTCCAGTGTTCCTTTCTTTCCTGTGCGCAATACAAGGTTTAATTTGTGGAAGGAGAAGAGCCCACCTGTGAGGCGCACAATATCACCAGGCTGGAAAGCTTCGCACTCGTTCCCAAGCAATTGCAAGTGTACAGATGCACTTGGATCTGCAACCAGTGCAACACACATCAGACCCTCCCCAACTCGAGTTGTTGCCCCTTTTTCCAGAACTATAAATGTCACACTGAAATTGGTTGACAGAGAAGGTCGCAGATCCTGATCAAACCACACACACAGATAAAATTGTGATTAGAACAAAGATCAAATTGATGAGAAGCTAAGAAATAAAATACCAAAAAAAGACTAATCCTAAACCTGCAAACATCTGCATCCTAAACTTCAAAACCCAAACTCCAGTTCTCATAAGTGAAATGCAAAAACACATTAATCATACACCTACAAACATGTGTATTCTAAACTTCAGAACACGAGCTCCAATTCTCGTAATCAAAACGCAGAAAAACACTAATCATACACCTGCACGCATCTACATGCTAGACATCAAAATCTGAGCTTCACTGCAGCACAAATACACAGATTCAAGATGAAGTTGACAAGAAGCTCATGATCGAAACAGAAAAGAATATGCTAATCCTAAACCTGCAAAAACATCTGGATCCTAAAACCTCAAAAATCTGAGCTCAATTTCAGCACAAACACGTGCTATTTTTGAAGGCACAAATCCACAGATGCACTGTTATGTTTCCAATCAAGACCTTCTCAGACATCTTCTTTCTGTGAAGATCCTAAACCTAATCCTAAACCTGCAAAACATCTTCATTCTAAACTTCGAAACTCAAGGAGCTCCACTGCAGCAGGCAGAAACATGTAGGTATTATACACAATCAAAATCGACAAGAAGCTCATGATTTTGAAATGGAAACAACATACTAATTAATCCTAAACCTGCAAACCCATCTGGATTCTCAAAAGTTTAAATCCAGAGCTCAATTTCAACACAAACACATGCAGACACATGTGGGTTTTTGAAGGCCTCAGACTTCTTACTTCTTCCTCTCAGAACTTCTTCTTCTTCTCCTTCTTCTTCCTGAGAAGGAAGTAAAGTCAGAGAAGTAGATGGGGTGCTACAGTGTGTGTTTCCAATCAGAACCTTCTCAGAGACATTCTTGCTCCTGAGGAAAATCTGAGTACCCATTGAGAGAAGTCTGAAACCTAGCCGTGTTGTGTAGAAACGAAAGTTGAGAGGGATTTGTGTTGCAGAGCGTTACCTTGATGAGAACAGGAGGCAGAAGTGGAGGGGATGCTGTTTGTTGTTGTTGTTGCTGGAGCGGCGCAGTTGATGATAATGTAACTGCTGCTGCTGCTGCTGCTGCTGAGCCATTTGATTGCTGCATTCCCGTCTTCAAGTAAGATTACCTCTGCCCTCTGGATGTGTCTCTTCTCTTGTAGACTGCGCACAGATTTCTCTCTGAAAAAAGTTTCAGATGAATCTCTCTGTCTCTCTCATGCGCACAATTTTTTCTCTGGAAAAGCTTCAGACGAATCTGTCTTCTCTTCTATGTGTCTCTCTCGCTTTCTCATGCCTCAAGTCGCAACGACTTGAAGAAGGTCGCAGCAATATGACGACAGATTCCCAAAGCTTTGAACCCTAACAACGGTTCCTCTGGCTCGCCTTCAACCGACCTCGCTGGATTCCCTCTGTTCTTCAACCGTGAGAGAGATGAAGTCGTGAGCAACGTTGTTTTTCTCGCTCGTCTACAAAACGATCTGGTTTGATTCCCTCTCTTGTTTCTGGGCCTGAGAGATGATGTGCTGAGCAAGTGCGTTTTATCGTTCGGGGGAAGATGTGTAGAAATCACGCTTAAAGACAATTGCTTCTCGTTTGGGTAAGAGAAGAGTTGCAGCAGTCGTGCAAGGAGGAATCACCATCTCTCTCTCTCTCTCTCTCTCTTTCTCTATCGACTCCACTTGTGAAAAACCCAGCAGCGCACTAGAGAAAATGCTGCTGTTTTTTTTCTCACTCCAACAGCTAGCTCAGGACATATAGGGTTTGGTTCTAGGAACACAAGAACAAAGAGAATTCTCATTTGTTTTCTGATGTGTTGAAATCCTCCAAATAGAACTGACATTGCAAAGCATGCAGCTCATATAAGGCATGCGCAAGGCATAATAAATGTGGGTGGCATTGGGATTGAGATCTGCAAGGATTTTTTAGGGTAAGATGCAGCTCATCATTTGTGATCATCACACAATTGTCAAGCTTTCAGAACAAGAGATAGATGGTCACAACAAAAGAGAGCAAGCTACCGCAAAGTGCAAAAATGCTCAGGTTTTCTTTGTACAAGCTGAAGAAGATTCTTCCACTTGTACACTGATTTCAGTTGGCAGGAATGTTTTGTGGGAGTTTGTCAGACACACAACATCATTGCTCATGTTTGTCTATCAGGACTGCAATCTTCTGTTTTGTGCTTTGTCTTTTTTCCCTTATATCTCTCTACCTGTCTGCGGCCCTGTTCACAAGAACAATCTCCTCCTTAAAGATCTGAATTCCTAGTCTGACACAGCCTTGTCTCGTGTGATGAATCAAGCACCAAGGACTAAGGACTACATTGTACAAATCTTGTCTTGTTCTGATGCTTCACCATTTGTCTGTCAGACTCCAGATCGATTGGAACTCAGAACAGCATTGCCACCTTCGGTTTGCATAGAATTCTTTCCAGCATGCATCCATCAATCCAGGTGAATTTTGCTCTTCATTTCTTCCACCTGAGCTTTGCTTCTGTGTGTGGCAAGCTGTGGTGCAGTATATCTTGAGCTCTTTGCAGCTGGACTTGGGCCTGTACATGATTGAAGATTTCTGTCACAGCCTGCTGGGAGATGCAATAAGGTAAAGTAATTTCCAGGAGTAAAATCTAAAACCAGCAAAATGAAAAAAGAGATGCAACCCCAGAAAGCAGCAAAAAGAAGAGATTTGAGGAACAGTTTGAACCACAACAGCGACACACACCTATCTCTGGTGACCTTCAAAAGTCAGTGAGATTGCAGAGAAAACTCCACAACAGCACTTTTGAAGGTCTAGGGTTTAGGAGCACTCTTGAAGGTTGTGAAGTTTGAACGAATGTGGGCATAACCTTGTGACCGTTATCAAAAAAGTGTCAGACCCATCACTGTTGTCATGAATAGCAGTGACAAGCTGTGCCATGACCTTCAACAGCAACATGTATGTTGGTGAATGGTTGTAGGTAAGTACAAAGAACATAACCCTTTTCTTGAAATGTGGTTTACGCAATAGAATGGCTACCTACCTTTGATAGTAGGATGATGTTGTCTTGATCGTGTTGCTTGCAAGAGCCTTTTCATGGCTCCATAACACACCAAAAATACAGCTGAAGCAGGAACCTATGCACCCAAGAAAATTTTGCACTAAATAGTTTGTGCTGACCAAAGAACCTGGCAGGTTGATGTAAAGCTGCCAAGTTTTATGGCATCTAGTAGCTACTGTCCGAGTTAAACTACCAGAAGCAAATAAACAGAAGTCATGGCTCAACTATGCAACAGCAAGTAACAGATTGGAACTGAGAATGGGAAGTTAGTTCATTGCAAAATCAGCAAACCTTGTAAAGGATGCGGGGTACCATTCCTCTACCAAATCCACGCACACCCTGCAACCAAGAAGGGAATGATTCCAACAAAATGTCACAACATTTATTGACACTGTGATGTTCTCATGAGTATTATGGGGGCAGTCAGAAGATCAGTGTTTTAGGTCATTGGATAATTTTACCTTGTGAGCATAAAAAACAATCACAAAATGCTGACAACTTAAATCCTACCTGCAGATAACTCTACAAGTAACTAACTTGGCCTTACCTCTTCTAACCAGATTTTCTGTAAGGTTGCCTGCAAGCCAAGATACACCGAATTTCCTGTTGGGTCTTGAGTCATGACTCTTGTTTTTGCAACGTCCAACGGTGTTGTCAAAGTGCATGCCACTGCACCTGCCAGCTATTGCCCGTCACCAAACACAGCTTTGATGAGCAAGTTCATGAACATCCTATTATCTTAAAGAGACATCCTGCCCTAGAGAGACTTCCTGTAGCCTTGCAGCCATACACCCGCTGTACAGTTCGGTCGGTAGAGCAACAACTGAGAGAGAGAGAGAGAGAGCAAGAGAGAGGGAAAGAGACATACTGCACCCATCCAAAGATCATCAGCAATGCCTTTCACCCTTTTTTTCCTCCTCCCCGGCATCTGAGCATCTGAATGCTGTCGTTTCAGCATCTCAAATGTCATGAACTGCAGGGCTGAGTAAGGGATGTCTCTGCTCACCTGCACTCAGAATCAGTCAACCATATTAGTAGTTTTGCAGAGATCTCTAGGGATTTTTGACAACCCCACATGTAAATCCAGCTCCAAACCACAGCTAACTTTTTGATTAATTAAGATGAGAGAATTTACTTGCAAGGAGTAACCACAGTAGAAACCTGAGAAGCCCTCATTAACCCAGATGGCTTTTATGGCTTGCAAAACATCTCTGCAAAAATACAAAAGGGGGGGAGGGATTCTGGTCAGTAGCAATACCACAAATTCTGTTTCTTTTCACTAAACATCTCCCACAGAAAGAAATCTCTTGCAAAGAAATCAAGTTCATGTTGATGATTGTTGATGCACGTTCATGAAGTGGATCATGAATAGGTACCCATTGCTGGTAACTGACAAAAGAAATCTTTGAATGTACAAATACATGTTTACAAATACATTGCTACTAACACACCTATAGAGCCCAGCTTGTACACGTTGCTTGATGACTTCTGGAGGCACCCGCACAGTGCTTGCTGCCAAGTTTCCAAAGGCAGCTGCCAGTATCGGGGCAATGTTTTGAATGCTTGCAAGTGGAGGTGGAAATGTGGCAGCAACTTTCTCAATGGCATTTTTGGAGCATTCATAACAGGCAATGAAGACTGCTGATGAAGGACCAGAAACAGCCACGGACGCAAGAAAGCCTGTGTATAGTTTACACACGCCACCTTGTTTGACAACTCCTGCTATGCATTGGCCCAAGTTGTTGTAACTTCCTCTCACTTCTGGAGATGCCTAGTATTTTATTTTCCACAACAGTTCAACAGCAGTACATCAGATTGCCTTGTATCTCTTGCAGCCCAGAGTGAATAATTTAGACCTGCATACATGGTTGGTTTGTTGAAAAGACTTCGTTTTTGCATGACCTTATTGTCATTTGAATTTCAGAGCAGTAAATGGGGTTGTAGGATTCAAGTGACTAGCAAAGGTGGCTCTTAAACCCCAAACCCTAATACACAAGTCACTTCAACCTCTCATCAACCTCCCTCCAAATTCACCTCTTCCAGTGACTAGCAAAGACTCTTAAACCCTAAACCCTGATGCACAAATTTCTTTGACCTCTGATCGACCTCCCTCAAAATTCACCTCCTCCAAACCTCGTGAAATCCACACAGATAATTCAAATTACAGCACAACTCAAATCCTCACAAACCACCAACATAAACCCGAAAATGATGTAAACCCTAAAATGATTGATGCTGAAGCAGATGCAATTCTGAATGAAAATGAAAAAATGGGAGAGGAAAACAGACAGAATTTTGACACTACTGACAACAATCAATCACCAACAAAATGAAAACTCAGAAATTTTCTTACAGCATTTCTCTACATTCTTACATGAAAGGGAAAAAAGTTGAATGAGCAAGAGACAGAAGAGAGAACAACAAGAAAGGAAGCCAAGAAAAGTGTAAAAAAATACACCTGCAAAAGAGTCTTTGCAAAGTCCAGAGGTTGAAGTACCACTTTCGACAACAGAGAAGCTGTTGCACCTGCAACAAAATTATCTTCCCAGCACTGTTGTGGCACTGCCTCTACTCTCTCACCAACAGGAGGCTGAAGCTCATCATCCTTGGCGGAAGAAGACATGGAGCTTCTTGTTTGAGCTTTCCTTTGTAGTCTCACTTTAGCTCCACAGAACATCATTCTTCCATCAAAATCTCGATCTTTACCGTAACACCCACAACATCAAACTCTTCTCTCTCAACTTTAGCATCAAAATTTCTTCACCTAAATTTGATGAAAATGATTTGAATGAGTGAGACCCAAGAGAGGATTTCAACTTAGAAAAAGTTGCACCCAAATGAGGATTTCAACTTTCCTACCTGACAGGCACATTGCAAAATAAATTTCCAAAAGTGTGTGTGTGTGTGTGTACATGTGCAAATGGAGCAAGCTAAAGTGTGGAACATGTGCATATGAATCTCAAATTACATGTGCAATTAGAGCAAGCTAAGTGAGTGGTGAAATGTGCCAAATGGGTCTCAATTACATGTGCAAATAGAGCAAGCTAATAAGCGAGTGAAAGAATGTGCAAATGGGTTGTTGCAAGTACACATGCAAATGGGTTGTTGCAAATACACATGCAAATGGAATGAAGCTAAATGAGTGAAAGAATGTGCAAATAGGTCTCAAGTTTGTGTGCAAATGGGTTTCAATTACATGTGCAAATAGAACAAGCTAATAAGTGAGTGAAAGAATGTGCAAATAGGTCTCAAGTTTATATACTATTGGTCTCAAGTTTGTGTGCAAGTGGGTCTCAAGTACATGTGCAATTAGAGCAAGCTAAGTGAGTGGTACAATGTGCAAATTGGGTCTCAAGTCTTTGTGCTAATGGAATGAGTTAAATGAGTGAAGCATTTGTGCAAATGGGTCTCAATAAATGTTTTTTTTGGGGGAGGGGGGCAAATTTCCACATTTTTTCGATTTGCAAACTATTATTTAGACACGTACAAAGGATTTTGTGAAAAAAATGGCCCTAGGTCATCCAATGTCAAATTTTTTTTTCTAAATCACCATATTTGTACAACAAGTTCCCAACATGTAACCAAAATATAAAAGGATTTTCATATTTGGTCTATAGCCAAATTTGGCTAAATCTTCTCATGGATGATCATTAGTTTAGCTACATCCAATTAACTCAAAACATTAAAAATATTATTAACCTCCAATTTTTGGACCACATGAATACAATATTGAACTTGATGGACTACTTATACTAATATTGTCCAATCATTGTGTTAATGTTCATGTTAAATTGTTGATATTGATAATTTTCTTCAAAAATCAACTAAAACCATATAATTGACATAATCAAATTCATGTATGTTTTGATTTCTTAATGATACCATTATTGGTCATCATGTTAAACAAATTTTCAACAATGGATCACTCTATAATCATATTTTCGTGGTTATTAAATATCAAAATTTTATTTTTTTTCAAATCTTAATTCACAAAATCTTCTTAAATTCCAATTTTGATGTTATATGGACCAAATTGTTGAAAAGGAGGAGGATGATGAAAAGAAGAAAAAGAAAAATGTGGACAATGTAAGATCATGGACATGATCACATATTTTCTATTACCAATGTTAGACTAATCTTCACATTGATCAAGGTGTTGGGAACTACTTGAAGCTCCAATAAATTACAAATATGTATATGTATATATTTCATATTTTAGACCTCCATTTAATTCTAAAAGTTACATTATACAATTTTTTTTATATATTTTAATTTTACCAATAGAATTTAATTTAAATGTGTGATATAAAATTTATTCACATAAAATATTTATAAATGGATCATAAATAAATTCTAATAAAATAATATTTTATGAACTAAGTTTTTTATTTAATGTGATTTAAAATAATCAATTTTAATTTTAAAATATCAATTAATGCCATATAATTACTTGATTTTATGGAACTATAAATTTGATTATGTTTACACATATAATATTTTAAGTTTTATTTCAAATTATGATACAACTTTTGTGTAAAAATACATTTTTTTTCACATCTCAAACTTTGATTTGATTTTTAAAATTATGTTATCCACTTTTGCTTATACTAAATCATAATTGTACGAACAAAGTGTAATTTAGGTGTATGATATTTAACTTATTCACTATATAATGTTTATACGTGGGTCATAAATTATTCTTACTACCTAGCCTAGTCAATTAATAAATTACGTTGCCTACCTAATTAAGTAATTAATTCAAAAAAATGACATATCAACATGATAAAAATGCCTATTACTTAAACCCACATACATATGATCTACTTGCTACTTACTACCGACTACCTATCCTATTTATTTCCTATTTAATACATTAATTGCATAGCTTACCTCATTCATTAATTACACATACTATCTAAACCTTAACCTATTTGATAAGTAAATTACATAGGTTAAATGATTAATTAATGAATAAAAAACCATTATCACATATCAACATGATAAAATACCTACTACTTAACCCACATACATATTACTTACTATTTATTACCTTACAACTTTGTAATTGATTAATTACCTAGCTTCATTAATTAAACATAACATTATTTCATGAAGTTCTATTATTAATTAGTCTACTTACATATTACCTAATATGTATTACCTAGTATTTAGCCACATACATATTACTTACTACCTCGCCTTATTTTTACCATTAATTGCCATGGGTCCTTTAAAATTTTCACAAACTCACCAAACCTTACTACGTTTTAATGTTCTTCAAGCCATGGTTAAAGTAATGGCCCTTGATTCTAACAAGGTTAAACCCATCATTGTTAATCCCCTCGCATGGCTATGGTGTGTAATCCATTCGTCACAATCATTGTTTCATTTTTTTTTGGAGTGCTTAAAGTTGGAAAAAATTTCCATGATTCATATTATTAGTTTTGTTGAAAATGAATGTTGTTACAATTTTGTTGTTTTTTTAAGAAAAAAAAATGTGCAACCACCATCATTAAATAAAAATGATTTCATTGACTAGAAAATCTAGTAAAAAAAATTGATTAAACAATCATCAAAAATATCATTTTATCATTTTGAACAAGTTGATTTTGACATGTTTGTTGTGACTAGGGTGGTTTTTTTGATTGGTAGATTATGGACCATTTTTTGTTCAAATTTTTGCCCATGTGTTAATAATTTATTTAAAAAATTATTATCAAAATAATTTTTTTTACATCTAGGTAAGTAAGTAAATTGTAAAAAGGTAGATAGGTGGGTGGTAGCCTAACTAACTTATCTTAGTATTCATCTTATTTAGCTTAGCCTAACTACCCTAGCCCTCTAGGCATGTACAAAAGGTTACAAGTAATAGGAATTGAACCTTTGACCTCTCCAATGATAAACCAAGTTATTTATTAATGGGTCACACCTTTAAAAAGAAACAATTTTTGTCATTTAAAAAATTTCACATGCTTAAATTTCACATCGAATATTGTGCATTTTTTTGTGTAGGTAAGTAAGAAGGTTAGATAATTAATAAATAGATAGTTGGTATGAAAGTTGTAAAAGATAGTAGGTAGGAGGTAGGAGATAGGCATGCATGTAAAGGAGGTAGGTAGGTAGGTAGGTAGGAAGTAGGTATGTTCATAAACAGTGAAAGTATGTAGGTCATAAGAAATAATAAATAGGTGGGTACATGTAAACATGTAGTATGTCTAAGTTATAGGTCGGTGGGTAGGTAGGTAAGTTGGAGGATGATAGGTGAGAGGCAGTATGTGTAGATAAGGTGGGTTGGTGGCTACATAGGTAGGTAGGTAGGAAGTAAGCGAAGGTTGTAACTAGATGATATATATGTAGGTAGGTAGGTTTAGTTTTCATATCTAACATAGTTAGTAGGTAATGTGGTCTATTATTTGCTATATGTTATCCTATTTGACTAAGAAGATTATTGACCATCTTGACCAAAGATGTCCTTTTTAAAAGTCCAAATTGATTAGATGTTCCACAATGCAAAATTGATTTTTTTTTTTTTTTTTTTTTTTTATTAACGAACTCTTAAATATTTTATTTTTTTTTTACTAAAAAAAAAAATTTTTTGAAATCATTTTTTTTTTTTATAATTTTTTAAATTTTTGTTAAA
>Ga0116231_10001415_pt1 | contig 48855 bp, 29 predicted proteins | sample S1TSphgellanicum_2_FD_89695 | JGI IMG/M metagenome (GOLD analysis project Ga0116231, IMG submission 89695) | Host-associated microbial communities from peat moss isolated from Minnesota, USA - S1T2_Fd - Sphagnum magellanicum MG | ecosystem: Host-associated > Plants > Peat moss > Unclassified...
GGGGGGGGGCGGCGGGCACAAACTTCAAAGTACACACATTTAATTGAGAACCGCTGTGAGAACTTCCGATCATCAGACATTCGCGGATTGCGACCAGGGCAGCCGCTGCGGGGGGCTGGGCGAGGTGTCACGGGTGGTTGGAGTGGCGTAGCCACGGGTGTCCAAAGGTCATGGGTACCACTAGTTATATTATATTATCCTTGTTCCCATCAGGTTCCCATTTCATCCCAGAACTAATAAATTTGCACAAGGAAAATTTTCCATATTAATGAAAGCTGAATCTCCAACTTACCTTGAGGAATGGGGAGAAGAGAAGTGAGTTTGTTGGGCCGAGCCTCCACAGGGACACAGGGACTATCGCATTGGATCCAACTTTTGGAAATTTTACCTTATTAGAACTAGTTTCTTCGATGAAAGTGTTTAAACTGTTTAAATTGGAATGGCTTTTTGGGTGTTCAGAGTGTGGACACAGTAGTTGGTAGATGTACAACATCTTATCTTTTGGCAGGGCCAGCATGTTTGTGATGCCTTGTTAACCCTTGTTTGTTTGCATACAAACAAGGGTTATAGAATTAGTGTAGGAAATATACACAAATATATTAACAGGGTCCGTGGAATAGGCTCGTGCAGGCCTAGGGATGAAACTAGCCTGATCAGATTGTGCTTTCTGATTTGAGGCTTTCGTAATGAGGCTGGGTAGATCAAATGGAGGGGTCGAAAAATTCAGAAGGGTTTAAACCTAGACCCTTCTTCACATGTGTAAAAGAAACACCCAATTCTTTTGTGTCTGTAACATATTTTTAGCCTATTTTAAATATATTTTCAAAAAAATTTATTGACACTTGATTTGCATTTAAATAAATAATATTATATTATTTATTTTTCAATAAGTTGCACCTTATATATATATTTGCATCCCATTAATAACAAAATAGAAGTGACAACCTCCCCAAGCAAGCATTACACCTTGGGAGCAGAAAATTGAAGTGAATAAAATATTTTACCTATTGCCTTGCAAAGTCTTGGCCCAAAGTGTATATACTTGGCCTCGGGAAAGGGCATGCTGTTAAGGCACACGATCCTGAGTCTCTTGCAAACAATGCTTATCATGTCTAAGGCATTGACTCATGGACAGAACCGTATGGGTGAAGAGATCGGATCTGCAATTGCATGCTGTACAGCAGCTTTTGTGTACACCTTATACTTCATCTCTTTCAAGCAGATCATGTGCACAGAGCATGCATTGGGAACTTGTTGTTCTTCATTCTGTACAGATCTGTGTTTTCTCACACTAGTGTGATCCTCTACATTCAAGAATGTTTTTTGTCTCCCCCTTGTTAGTTAGTTACGTACAATTGTTTTCTCTGTGTAAGAGAGAGAGAGAGAGAGAGTTGCATTCATGCTGTATAAACCCAATACCCAATATCTGTACAATTCTCCTCTTCCAGGCAGTTGAAACTTCTTCACTGTTCTTCATCTTTGTACAAACTAGAATGCAATTAAACAGGAAATTCGTTGGAAAAAGAAGAAGAAGCAGACCACAAAGTGCATGAACTTAGTGGGCTAAATTACATTAGAATTGGACTTGGCATGATCTTTTTCCACATGTGTTCAATTGCTGATCTCTGTTGCTGCTGCTGACAATTTGTAGTTGCTAATGGAGTTGTGATCTGTGTTAAAATATTTGAGTCTTGCAAAATGAAGGCAAAAACAAAAAGTTTTCAAATGTGCAGTGTTGTAGAAGACAACTTCGGCAAAAACCCAACTTTACAAATGAAAAGCCAAGACAAAAAAATGAAAGGCTAGTGATAATAATGTGTATTAGAATTTAGCTTAATTTAGTGAATTGGTCTCAAGCTTGTGGGTTAAAGAGTCAAGTAATAAAACAACCATTGCATGAGTGTTATGAGGCCCAAATTGGTGAACTTCTTGGACTCTAGATTCATATCTATTCACAAAAGAAATAAAGAAAGTGTTAATTTCGAAAGTTCAAATAGTGAAATAGCCTTAAGACTATTATGGTGTAGGCAAAAACTTAGATCTATGCGGCCATGGGGAACTATGTATGAACTATGTTATGTTGTCAATTGGCCAGTTCACAACAACGGCTAGTGTGACCCAGCACGCCAAAATGCACCACCCTTGGTTTCATGTTTTGAGGCCATGCAGTTGTACGAACTCAAAATTTAGACCCTTATAACACATTTTTAGAACCCTCGTCTATGGGGGATGTTAGTTATGAAACAAGAACCCAATGGAAAAAAAGTTGTCCTTTTCATGTACTATCAATCCATGGTGGTGTGTTCGTGGGTGTTGGTTTTGGTTCAATCTGGTTGCTTCATATCACATTAAGCTTTCCAAATGCATCGAATTCCTTTTGGACTTTTGGTTCATTGGATATTATTTGTGTTACATTAAAGAATGATGTTTGATTACCACTTGGGTTGTCCAAAATTTGAATATCAGCTCACAATTATGTAGAAGGATTGATTGCATAGATAAGATCATAAATAATCTGTTTTATTGACCAAACTTAGTTAGAATACCATAGAAATGTTAAGATTTTATTATTATTTTTATTATGGGTTTTAGTTGGAATTTAAGGTTTGGTATGTGTGCAATTTATCTTGGCTTCAATTTTGGATCAATCAAAGTGTAATTTAAGATATGGAATCGAAGTGTGTAGCTCATTATTTTCCATAAAGCTGATAAATTCATCAGCCAACTTGCAGTTGGCAAGATTAATTTTCCTGGAAGTTGATAAATTATTTTTTATGCCATTGAAATTAGCCATCACTACAATGAGATCCTTTGGTGTGTGACTTGAGTTTTATGATATGTCTGTCTCTTGATTGAAATGCTTAGTGTAAGACAAATGTGAAAATATTGTGGTAAAGGTGGAATAAAAATGAAAAGGGTTCAGATTTGTAATTGGTTTTTGTACAAGTTGTCATGGACTTGATCACAATGGCATGTTTACTTATAAGTTCTATTAATCCAAAGTATTTAGTAAAAACAGAGAAGAACTATACAAAAGTCGGGTTTGGTAAAAAAACCGATTGGATCTCAAATTGTCTTTATTGGCCCAACAAATTATAACATGCTATTTTGTGCCCATGTATACACAAAATTGCTACTAATGGTCTCAAAATTTAATTATAACAAACTGCAAGTAACATAACTAATGTTTTCTTTGGTCAAAGATAAATATTTCAAATGCCTATTATTTGGTCTGGGCCCAATAATATCAACTTATGTCCCAAAAAGAAATTAGCAACTTGAAAAATAATGGGATTTCCGTGGACATGTTTGATGGTAGAAAAAATAGTTCATACTTTTACCCATTACCAAATTGAAGTTCAGGAGAATATTATAGCCTAAGATTGGTATGGGTCTATGAGGTTTCATTTTTGAAATAAAGTCCTTTTACACAAAGGTCACAAGTCATAACCCCACACACACCTCTCATTCATAGCTAGGATCACCCACAACACATAAGGCATGATCTTTATTCAGGCTACCCCCAAGGGGCATCTCATCACACACCTAGAGACTTCTCCTTATGAAGATGATGCCAAATCCATATAAGTTGTCCTTTCAAGCATTTTGACACTCACACATCTTTGGGTTGCTAGTATTTCTTCCATCATGCACAAATTCACACACATCTTTTTGAGAGAATATAAACATGAAAGACAGAGCCTAATGCCCTTTTCACAAACCTTTTGAAGTACTTGAAAAGAGTGGATGATTAATTCTTCCTTTTCACATATGCTTGATAAACATTTACCATTTGTTAACTTGAGGCCTATTAGATGATTCTCTCAATTTTCCAAAATACCCACCTCTATCATAAATAAGCTACTATATTGTTTCACATCTTCCCATTTACAACCTAATATTTTTGGCACATATGAAGTGAAGCTATTTGATTCCCCTTCATGCATATAGTGTTTTCTTAACACAAAATAGCTAGGTTGAAACTTATGATCCACCTAATACATGGATGAGTCCAAAATAAGTCCCTATATCAAAAAAATTCCGATGCATAGTTCTCACAAGGTAATATGGTGCTTCTCAAATTTACTCAATACTTATTCTATGCCATATCTACCAACACCTATAAATGATATCCTTCTTAACCATTTCAACCTGACATAATCATAACATAACAATATTTCCAAAATTTTGAAAGGCTATTGAACTTCAGTATGCCAAACCCTACATTTGGCAATCAGCCATCTAGAGGACCTAGTTTGAGAGGGGATAAAACAACCATGTACCCACATGGACAAAGCGGAAAATAAGGGGACTCACACACCCTAGGGCATTTGATTGGAGGCATAGAAGCAGCAGTTTTTTGTTTGCAATTTTGTGATGTGGTCAAATTGACAATCACCCAACAAAAAACATTAGCCATAATTGGCTAAATACAAGGAATAAAAGTGAAAGGGAAAAAAAAAAATCCTTCTACATTCTTGGCTACCTACCCTAAACTACCTGGATGATAAACCATGTCATAAGTTATTAAAATTAGAAATTAGAATACCAAGAAGTTAGGTTATTATTGGTTATCAACAAATCAACAACCGGCTGGTAGGTTATCAATACCCAAGTTGATAACCGGTTTTGGGAACATGCTGAGAATAATATGAAACACATTGGGAACACCAAGGAAAAAAAGACAGTATGAAACTCAGCACCAAATTTTGCTGCTAATTTGAGTTTGAGTCCCTGTTGAGCTCCGTTTAAGCCCCCCAGTGTACTTTTTTGTTTCATTCATGTCCTTTATGTCCAAAGAGGGGGTTATGGTGCTTTGTTTTCCTTACTTTTATGAATAACTTAAGTATATTATTAGAGCAATTCTAGTACCAATTTGTGGTTTGCAAAAAAATTAAAAATAAAATGGAACTTGGAATCCAGTTTCAGGTCTGGTTTTTTTTTTTTCCTTTTTTTTCTTTTTTTTCTTTTTTTTATTTAAATTTTTAAAAAAAAATTTAAATCCCAATTCAGGTTCTATAAATCAGACCCAGTTTTGGTCTGGTTCTTAAAACCTCGAGTTCCCAGTTCCAGTTTTGTTCTTTAATAACTTGAGAACCTGATTCAAAAAAATCAGACCAGGTTTCGATTCAATTTTTACTAACTAACTGGAACCAGAACCGACAATTCTAACCCACCAAACTGAGTACCCACCAAGCATTGGTCTTTACACTATCTGATGGAACCTTGTAGAAAGGCTTTTAAAAATTAAAAAATTAAAAAATACATATAAATTTAAAAAATTATATATATATATATATATAGATATGTTATTATTATTATTTATTATGATTATTATTTTTGTTGTTAGACCAGAAAGCTGTCCTATCATCATCATCATTGTGATGAGGAGGCCAAAATTTTGAACTTACTCTGCACTCTACTCAACTGACAACTGACATTCCTCCCTGTATAGCTCCAGCAGTTGGCAGCCTGGAAGTACCCATTTCTCTCAACTCAAAACTACACAGAGCAAATGTCTCTAACCTACCTTTGATTAGAATTGAAGCTTACAGAAATGGCTGTGTTTTCTGTGCTATTTCATCTTCCCAATGTTAAGGGCTAAGCCTTCTTCTCATAGTCAAGGCTTTCTTGGAAGGAAAAGGAACAATCAATCGGTCCTGAGTATGTAATGCACTCTATGTACAAATTTCTTTTTTCTTTTGCACTTATGAAGAGAAGAAGAACAGTTATTAATTACGTGGTTAACTTAGTTCCATCCACAAGTGGACTCTTATGATGCCACAGACTCTTCATGGTATTCAGCCTTTTTTAGTGGGGGCGATTACATGGAAGGTAAATGTCATATAACAAAGAGCAGTAGTAGAAGGGGGTCTGTAATAGTTGTTTTTTTTTTCTTTTTTCTTTTTTAAAACCAAAAATTGGGAAATTTTTAAATTTTCATAGAGTGAATATGACTATTTTTTATTTTATTTTTCTTGGGGGGGAAATTTTGGTAATTGGATGCCAGGAAATGTGGATTTTGCACTTGTGTCACACATGAGATTGTCATAGTAGTCCTCATTCCTAATGATGTCATCATAGCCTTGTAGTTTTGCTTCCTTCCCACTCAACATGACAAAGTGTGCTGTGTCTTCAAACCAGGGCTGACCTGCAAGCAACCCACCAGCAAAAATAACACCAAATAGGCTTGTTAAGTAGGACAAACAAATGCAGTAGAACATGTTGTGATCATATGAAAAAGATGAACAAAATCCATACACTCATGCTTTTAAGTAGAGGTCCTTTCATCAAAGATCAATTTCCAACAAAGTTGAGTAATTGTTACTCCAATAAATCATTAGTATTTCCACTAGATGCCAAGATACATGATAAGTTGATCATTACCAACATACCAACCTTCTTCAACCAAAGAAGCTTCAGATCTCAAGATCTCGTTTAAGATCTCAAATGTGTAACAACTTCAGGTCTCAAAATCTCGTTTCAGATCTCAAATATATGTAACAAATTCAGGTCTCTAAATCTCGTTTGAGATCTCAAATATATTGAAATTTCAAGTCTCAAGCTCTTGTTTGAGTCCTCAAATACATAGAAGCTTCAAGTCTCAAGATCTCATCTTTCCCACTAACTCACTCATCACAACAGCTCTCATGCAGTGATGGTGGGTTGGGTTGGGTTGGGTTGGTTGGGTTAGGTAGGTAGTATAATAAAAGAGTAGTAATGAAAAAGGCAAAAAGGAAGGGGATGGATGACTGGGTTGTGGATGAAATATTGGGGTTTCAACCTCACTAACCCATTTTGTAAGAGTTTAGATACTATATCTAGGCAGATAGGTAGGAAAATAGGTAACTAGTAAGTAAGCAGATAGTGGTTTGGTTTATACATAAAGGTAAGGACTGTTCTTATTAGTACCTACCTGCTAAACTACAACCCAAAAGCAACTGAGGTAACCACCATGGTTGAGTATGGAACTTGAAACCCAACAGAAAACTGTTTCTTGGCTACTTACCATCCATCCTTCATGGTCCACTGGTGGATGGATGGATGGATGGATGGCAGAAGGGAATCCAGTCCCCTTTTGCAGAAGGGGCAGAAGCAGCAACAGCTCCTCCTCCTCCTCAGAGGAACTTTGCATGCATGGCTTGCAACTGGTGGATCTCTAGTAGACTTGAAAGAACAACTATGTTCCTTTTTCTTTTCTTTTCTTTTTTTTTCTCCTCTCTCCTTGCAACTAACTGCCTTGGCTGAAATGGGAAGAGTAAAATGCAGGAAAAAAACATAAGAAGAAGAAGAAGAAGAAGCAAGAATCAGGGACAAGGCCTGATCAATGCCATGTTTGTTGTTGCCTTCCAGCTGCTCTGAATTTGTTTTCCAGCTTTCCAGAGAGCTCTGAATCCCGTTGTTTTCACAAAGATGGAGAGACTCAAACTATGAGACTTGCAGCACATTCAGAACTACAGATGTTTGGCTTTGGGATCAAGTCCTGATGTAAGCTGTAGTGTTCACTGAGGAGAAATTACATTGGGTACCTACCTAATTTTTTTGATGTATTGGGTTCCTTCCAGAAATCCATTTGTTAGCAGCTTTGATGCTTGCTTGCACATCTCCTGCTGCTGCTGCTGCTGCTGCTGCTGCTGTATAGTATGATCTTCTAGAAAGATAAACACACTCTGTGGTGAGAATGTGGCATTGGGTCTGATTTGTTGTTGCAGTTTTTGGTCAAGCACATGAGTTGAAGCGGAAAAGACAAAGACAGATGGGTTGTTAGACAGACAGACAGTAGGGCATTGAGATCAGGGGAAGTGAGGGAAGATTCTTCCATTTTTTTGGGTGTTGTTTGCATTGCATTGCAGGTGTAAGAAGTGGATGTGTGGGAGAGTGATGGTGGATATGTTTGGAAACAGATCATCACGTCGTTCAGCACAGTTCATGGTGCATGTCAACCTCTATTGCTGCTCTCCCTCTTTTTGTTTTCCAATCGTATTTCATTTTTATCGGCTTCCCTTCTATGGGTATTGTTATTCTATGGACTGTGCATTGGAAGTCAAATGGCAAGGCAGGAAAACTATCTTCAGTTTAGGCCCTAGAAAATAAGTGTGGTCATGAGGGATGTGCATTCTATAGCCTTCTGAATTGATTGTGCTGTCTAGGGTTTTGGTATGTTCTCAATCTGGAGATCCCCTGAATTTTGCTTATACAAATGTCTACATTCTGCATTCAAAAACATTTTAGGTCTGAAGGCTTCTTATCAACATAATCTATGGTTGTGCATCACAGTACAGTGTGTGGGAAGATCTAATGTCAGACCTGATGGCACCCATAATGACCGATTTGCTTGGTGCAGGAAGTGAAGGCTTCAAGAACACAGGGTATTACAAATGGAAATCAGACCAATGCAAGCAAAAGCCCACATGGTGTGGTGCCTTTGGATATATTTGTTCCAGTGGAGCACCCTTCAGAGCCATTGGATGTTGACCAACCTATGCAGTGCCCGCGACCCGAGCCTGGAATCATGCATGTTAGTAAATATTAAACCCTCCCCTTTGTTTGGTGTTTGTTACTCATTCAATTCCAGCTCATGTTTTGTGTTTGTTCTGTTCTCAACATTGTGTAGGAGAGAGACAGCAAAGAAACCATCATTTTCTAGCAAATCTCATGCACTTGCAGTCTTATGCCGCTGTCCATATGATCTGAGATTGCATGTTCACCAAAGGAAACAGAGATTGTTCTTACTAGAGTTCATGCACCCATTGAACTGTATGCACCTCCCTCCTAGAGGTTGATCCAACCCCACCTTGTGTATCTCAAAGCAAGGAGATCTTCAATGCTTTTCGTGACCTCTTTTGTCCCTGTAAATCCTTCAAGAAGGAAGACATCTCATATACTTGATCTCTATCACACACAATACACTATGATTTGTGGGTCTTGGAATGCCAATCAAGTAAAAGAATATGTTTCAATATATTCATTTTCTATAGGCCATTAGCTCAGTGTGAAGTAGTCAATGGAAAGTCTCATTCAAATAGTGTTTGTACAGGATGGAAGGATATGGAAGGAGAGAATATTAGCAGCAAGGGCAAGGAGAAGGGCAGAGCTTCTAGGGGAAATTCCACCTTTCACAAATGGCCCTAATTGGTAACCCACTAGTATCACAAGCAATAGGGGTTTGTCCCCATTGTCTCCCTTCAATATTACAGTTGTGATTCCACCATGAACTATTGAAAAAACAACCACACCTAAAGAATTCCAAGTTTTCTCAATGAGTGTGTTCCTCATTCCTTTGCCTCAAGAGATACAAAAGAGATTACTAGATCTCGAACTAATGGAATTGTGAACTAGTGAGTGCTCATTTTCAACAATAGGAGGAAAGTGTGTATCAAAAGTGCATTTCGAAATTGCGTATCAAAAGTGCATATTTGAGTTTGTGGTTCTCTCCTAAGGGCCTCTCAAGAAGGCATGACAACTCCACCATTGTGGTTCATGTCCTTTTCCTTTCTCACCTCCTTATTTATCTTCACAATCAACCTCAAGATTTAGAGAATCTATTTCTTACATGTATTTGGGCAACACTATTGACCATTGTCCAATAGAATGAACATACATTTCAATACATAAATGTCATTTTCCGGCAATTCATATTACAACCCTCCATTTGAACAAATTGTTGTTGATTGACTATAATCTTTTAGGCGATCCATATTGAAGTTCAAGATTTGAAGAGCTTGTTTTAGGGTCCTTTGGAATCTGAAACCAAAATAGAACTAGTTGAAAAGGGTGTGGAAATTTTGAAGCTCCACAATGAGATAAGCAATGTAGCATGAATAACAATATAAAGAATTTGGAGGCTTGTTCGTCATCATGTTAAAGAATTTTGTTTCTAGAATGGATCACACCAACATTTGGTTTTTTTGCATTAACCTCACAATTGTAGCTAATATATGTGGATGGAAAAAGTAGAGAGGAAAAAGATGGTGATGGTGATCGAGCCATCTTCTTGAAGTAATATCTCCCCATTCTAGTCTATCCATATGTGCAATCCTACTTTAAAAATGTGTGAGTTGCATCTTTAAATCATTACAATCACATCAAGGTCCACAACTTCAATGGCTTCTCACCTTGCATGAGCGTTCTTGCCTTTGCTTGCCAAATTCAACATTGTCCTAGAAAATCTCTACTTGCAATTCCTAGAGAAGGTCTTTTGTAAACCCATCTTTCCTTTAGCACATATGAATGTGGTGGCTAATGAGAGAAGATGCACAAATAGTAGTGTTATGTTTAGAATGGGATTTTGTCTCCACAATCACATCCAGACAAAGTAACATAATGCAAAAAAGTATTCCAAAAAAGTCAGCTAAGGTGAATGATCATGTGCATGTAAAAATCCTATTTTGCTTGCAATATGTTAAGAAATTACTTCACAAGTATAATCATTCTACACTACAACTTTCCATTCTTGGACCTTTCAGGAGAATAGATCTTCAATTCATTATAGAAAATAACAAGGATGTGTAAGTTTTTTTTCCCTCTCAAGTGGAATCCCCATAATGTTATTCTTTTTTAATCATTCCCTAGAAAAGAAAAAATATATTTTGCTACAAATTCAATAGGCCTTCAAGTTTCTATAGATGAATTATTTATGTCTAATGGGTGAATGCATGGATGGGTTGCCAATACTAACAAATGAATATATCCCCCATAAGTTCATTTGCTTTTTCAAACCCCAAATGACTAAGTAGTTAAACAACAAAAATCCATTAATCTAGTAGATTTAAAACCAACCTTCATGTACATTAAAAAAAAAGGTTTGAACAAAATGATTGTGCAAAAAATTACACTATGACATCAATATTCATCCACCCATTCATGCATTCACCCCAATGAGGCAATCCCAACTATGCTAGTTTTGGGGCATTGCTCTACACTCCAACTTATTGCTTTGCACCGTAAACTCACCACACCTTTTCGAATCTTGCCATCTTGCACCCCAAATAACCAACCTTTGAAAATTACAAACCTCAACAAATTTCAACATTCCAATAAACCATTTCAATACAAAACATTGGATGGGATCGTGGACACAAAATCTTAAATTTGCATACTTGTTTAATCATCTTGTTTAGCAACTTTTGTGTTCCCAATACAAATTATGACACTTGCAAACTAAAATGAAGCTTGTTTATTGAACAAATATTGAGGATTGTATTTGAAGTTTGAAACCAAACAAATTATTAAGTTGTACCTCATTTGTGATTGAGGAACGATGCAAGTAGGGTGAAAACATAGTTAGAAGGACTATTTGGAATATCACAATCATAATTTTTTAGATTGTAAATGAACTTAAAATGTAAATCTATATTCAACATATAACATTATCAAATTTTTAATTACCTATGTTATAATAAATTCTAGTAAGAATCATATTTTAAAATATGGAATGTATACTATTAAAAAAAAAACTTATAATGAAATGATGACATTAAGTTTGTAGCACAAATTGAATGAAAAAAATGAACTTAAAAAGCATGCCATAATAATGACATTGGAAATAGAAATTGTAAAATACACCACCATCAAATGAAGAAATTAAGAATAAAATGCATTGAAACTTTCCCAATTTACAAGAAACAATTAAATGTCATTTTTTGTCATTTTTTATCATTCATAATTCATTTCACATTGAAATATTAAAACTTTCACATCAATTTTTAGACCAAACATATGTCTAATAATATTTAGAAGGTGGTCTACCGATAATTTTTATCAAAATCATAGGAAATAATCAAAATGTAGGGTCAAAATGTGTCATCAAATAATCATAGCAATGTTATTATCATTTTGAACCTATATGTTCTTTTCAAGGTTGAAACTTGAATATTGATCATAAGTAAAGCTTTGTATATGCAAGAAATTCCTACCTATTATTTGTATTCATATTAGGATAGTTTGAACCTCTCTAGGCTTTTGTAATAAATGTTTTGCTACTATAAATTTGAGGCATTAAACACACCCAAAAAAAACCCTTTATTTGGGTTGTTGTGATATGATTTCATCTTTGGTTTGTCATAAGGAAATCACATGGTGGCTTGTTGTGTTGTGAGTGATAGTTATGGTACTACAAAGCAACAACACACTTTCATATATAAAGTGTGAGTTTGTAGGTAAACCTCTAAAATTTATATATTTGTTATGTGAATAAGTACTACAATTATTTATTGTGTAATTGGGCTGATGCTGGTTTCTTTGATTTCAGATTTTCGCATAGTAGCAATTCCAATTGCATTTCAAACTTTCCATCGGTATAGAATTTGATGTTAATGTTCATTGATAGATATCAAAGTATTTTTCACAAGATGATGAATAGTTTTTTCCATCTAATATTTATGATCATTATTTTTTTTAAGCATGAAAAACTAACATACCTTGAATCATGTTTTTTTGAAGTCTATGGGGATTTGTTTTGTGTGTGTTAGACTATGTTTTGAACCAAATTCAATTTTGTTGTCATTTACACCAAGTTTGGAAGTGAATCACCTAAAACATAATGCATAAAAGATTGTGTTTCATTGTCATCCTTTGTTTTGGTCTAAATGGCTAAAATAATTATATGGATTATTATCTAGATAATTTGTATATATGTTCATTCAATCAATGATTTTTCACTTCAACTAACCATGTGCCAAAAATTAACATGGTGTAAACTTAAAGTGGACAAAATCCTTTGAAAGTCAATCCAAACTAGTAAATGGGGTTAATTTGCTTCATTTTCCCCTTTCTAATTCTTAATTACACTACAAGAAAATGTGATTTTTTAGAAGGTCCAACTTGATTGAAATGTTCACATTGACCAAGGAGGATGGTCATTTTGACTAAAGGTCTCAGGCATGAAAGACATGAGTTACTTTTGACTAAGACATTTGAATAAAGTGACCTTTTTGACCATGTGACAAACCAAACATCTAATAAAAAAGGCTAAAGGTCCATCAAGATGATCAAGGCTTAGTCATATTGACCATATTTAATGGCCATTGTGATTTACAATTAGTCAAATTGGTCATTTTGATTTGACACTTAGTCAAATCAACCATATTAATTTGATTATTTAACCTACAAATTTATTTTACATAGGGTACAAACTAAACTTAAGTTCATAGATAGTAGGCCTTAGGTTAGGCATATTACACTTAGTAGTTATTTATAAAATTTAATAAGCTACTTACATGCTACCTTTAGGCACATGTAGGTACTTAAGTTTAGTACATTGATTAGTTAATATTTAATAATTGATAGATAATATTCATTAATTTATGATTAATATTTTATATATTTAATTAGTCACCAAATAAATGTCAATTAATAACCAATAATTAATTTATCCATCAACTTGTTAATTTTTAAATTATTATTATCAAATTATCAATTTTATCTAATTTTTGGGCTAACACTTGGTAGTAATTTATAATCATTAATCAATATATAATTATAAATAATTATTGATAAGTGATTATTTTAAATTAATTTTTAGTTAATAATAAAATTTTAAATATTAATTGATAATTATTAATTAATAATAAATACTCATTATTTAGTATTTATTATTATTTTAATCCTAGGAAATAATCAATTATTAATCATTGATAATATTTATTTATAATTTATAGTAATTCATCAATCATTTTAAATTATTTTTATTAATTACCTATAGGTAGCCTATCTTATTAACTAAATTACTAGCTTAAGCCATTTAAGCCTAGTTATTAGGCTAAGTAGCCTAAGCCTAGACCTATCTAATAAGCTAGATTATTACCCTATTAACCCTAAACCCTAAGCTAGGTCTATTAATAGGTTAGTAAATACCTACATAACTTACTAAATAACATAGGCACAAATAACTTATTAGGTAGGTATAAACATAAACCTAGTAGGTACTTATAAGGCTTAGTAGATTATAAACCTACACGTTATTTAGGTACATGCATTTATTAATAGGTATTTCCTACCTACCTAGGCTACCCTACCTATAACTTACCTATTTATGTAAGTAGTGTAAAAAAATTCAATTTCATTTGATACAATATCCATGTTAAAAAACAATTCATGAAAATTGATTACAATATATTGGTTTAAAATCATGTTCATTAGAAATATGTTGTCCAAGAAAATCACCTTATGGGGTGGTAGTGCAATGATTAAGGACTTGACTCCTCAATGTGGAGGTGAGGAATTCAAGTTCCCACACTTGCAACCTAAGTTACTTTGGCTACTTAGGTGACCTAATTAGGTAGCCTAGGTTGCAAAAGCTACTAAACCACCTAATTTAGGCTATTTGGCCTAGCCTAGGGGGCTTGGCCTAACTTAGGACATAGGGTTGGTAGTTAAATAAATAAGTAATATTTTGACAATAATTATTAGGTTTATTAATTAAGTAGGTAGGTAGGTAGGGTAGGTAAGGTAATTAATTATTTATTTTTCATATTAATTTTGATAAAATATATTATATTAGTGTCACAATGGTTCAGTAAAAAATAATTAACCAAAAAGACCTAGTCAAAACAATTGGGTCCAAATTGACTTGTTCGAAATGGCACTTTGGTCAAGTTGGACATGGGGGCAAAAAACCATATAGGGGGTTTTTTTGACTGAAGTTCCTAGTTAAAAAAATCAAGATTTCTTGTAGTGTTATCATGTGGTTGCCTTTTGTCTTAAACTTGTTAATTGAAGCTTATATATGGAGTCATGGCAAATGATGTAAAATGTCATGTGTTCAACAATCTTGATATGTATATTGAAAAAATATTTGTATGTGTTTATATTTAATGTGTACCCTAGGTTAAATGTAATTGTTGATGCCAAAAAAAAAAAGGTAAAAGAAGGAAGCCATGACTATTATAACCATTGTTGTTATACAAGTTTAAACTAATAATAAATTCCTTGAAAAAAGTTGTACAAATTATAAAGTTATTGTCATGTATGTTGGGATTGGGGTGGCATCCTCATGTATTTAAAATCAAGTTGGAATTTCTTGTTTCCTAGAAGTGTTTCTAATTTTTTGACTTGGAATGTTAATATTCTTGTTTTTTATTTCCTCCATGCTTATTTATTGTGTATTTAATTCATTACGTTAACAGTAGTCTACCTAAAGTCCAATGACTTATTCTTTCATTACATGCATGTAATTTTCTAAATGTAATGTAATTAGTTGTGTCCACTCCAAGGACATTTCATTTCTTGCAAATTGTGATTTACCAAAAGAATGGATTATGTGGGTTGGTTTGGTTAGATACAAAATGGATTCTTCACAACACACATTGCAATGTCTTTCTAATATAGGAATACATATTAGCCTTTCTTAAACTTTGATTGATCTAAGTTGTTAAATACATGTATATGGGATCACTTGATTGGTGTGGTGTTGTTTCCTTTCACCCATTACACCAACTTCCTAGTGAACTTCTTGAACAATCACCTTCAATAACCAACCATCATCCAAACAAGTCTTTATCAATACTGGGGATAGTATTTTATGTTGGGGTTTTGCCACTGTCTAGTTATCACAACTTTTTTTCAGATCTTCAAGGGCATGTTGGAAATGGTGGAAATGATGACATCTTTGTTTTGCTTAGTGGATTGATATGTCTACACTTTTGACATTGAAAAGGTCTTGAATTAAAGGAGTTGTGTACATATTTCCTCTTTTTACATTTGCTTGTATCTCCTTCATGTTTTTCTTTGATACTTATGATTGGGAAGGTGGCATATTTTCAAGGATTCCTATTATTGTTCTTTGCTATCTACCTTGTGTAATAAGTTCTTTGTTTAGATAACTCTTTATCTTTAACAAATAATCAACAATGAGTCATTGTATGAATGTGAAAACACATGATAAAAACCTCCCACTTGCAAGTATGTTTGTGTTGGAAGTGGAAATAAAACTTGTGAGGGTTCCTAAAACAAACAACTCATACAATTTCCAATGAAGAGGTTTGGTGGAATCTCCACAATGCACACAAGTTTGTTTGTGCCTAAAACTAAACATTTTGTCAATTTCACACAAGGTTTGGCAAATGCAACAAGGGTGATGACAAATGCCTTTTTATTCATGATCTTGACAAAGTGGTTACACTAATTTGTATGAAGTTTTGGAAGGGCTCATGCATGATTCAACATGCCTATTGACTCTCAAGGTATGTTTGTATATTGGGTTGCCTCACACATAAATTGAATACACTAGATGAACCCAAAGCTTGGAAACCACAAATGAACTATGAGAATGAATTTGCATATTGAATTCATTTCATCTTTATGCCTAATAATATATGGAAATTATTAGGCCTCCATTAGCTTTATTCTAATTCATAAATCAATCCATCCTTTGTTCATTAATGTATTATATTAAGATTAAAAGGAACAAATGTTTGCTTACCTTCTTGATATTATTATAAAAAATTTATAGTTAGGTCGTGTGCCATTAATATGTGAGTTAGTATGGATTTATATAAGTGTTTGTTGTATGATTTCAAGCAATTCTTAAATAGATGCCAAACTATTTGTATTTTTTGGAAGGTGAGTAATTTTGTTTTCTAAGTTGTAAAAATTCTATGGTATCTTGTATCTCATAAATGGTTTGATTGCTTTTTAAACTTGAAAAATACAATTTATGTCATTGGTAAGCTTGTGTACAAATGAAATTTGTTTGTATTGACATGTTATAATCTTCAAACTCCACAATAATCAATTGAATTTAAGAGCATGCCTTCAATTCCCATGTCTAACATTGGCCCACTTTCCACATTGCATTTAAGGTGCCCACCAAATCAACGATGGATATAATCCAATCCAATCAATTTCTTACATTCTATTTGATTAAAAGAAAATGTGTTATTGCATCACCAATTGGACCATGTAATCATCATACCTCAAATAGTGATAATGGTACATGTTTTATTGTGCTTCAAAATTCTACATACAATGTGATAATGAGTTTACAGTGTGTTTGAGTGCAACCATGTTGAATGATAATGGTGCACAAAATGGTTTCAAGTGTTGGAGCAATCTAGTAATTCATCAACTTTAGTGAATTGCATTCCACCACATGAACTACTATATTAATATTCCTTCTATAAGCTTTCTTTTCTTTCATGAATGAAATTGTTGAATAGTCAAAAGTTGAGAGCATGCATGATTCAAATATAAAGGTTTACTTGCTTCTTACTAAATCATTGGTTGACTAATTTTATTTTATTTGCTAGCCTCTTGATACATTTAAAAGGGCTAAAATTAAATCTAGTAATATACTAATTTGTTGAACAGAAAAACTATTCAAGTTGGTATGCAATTTCACCAAGTGATGTCATTATAGTCTTCTAACTTAAAATGCTAAAGGTTGGAAAAATGTTAGGTGAGAGTTATTTTTCAAGACTTCATAAAGTTGAAATCGTCTAAAAAAGCTTTGCAATATTAGTTTTTTTGGGGAAGTGAAACATGCTAACATTTTTTTATTGCATAAGACAAAGCTACTAGTACAACTCCATACCTATAATATTAGCTAGGATTCCATTTAAAACTATATTGGAACACATAAAAGCAAAAGTAAAAAACAAAGATTCACAACTTAGGTTTGTCATATGCAATGAGGCTATGTTATTGTAATAGTGAAATCATAGGCAAACAACAAAATTCCTCCAATTAGTGGTAGGTTACACATTACAACTCCATAACTTTAAACCATGATTAAATACAAGTTGCTTTTCTTACTAGGATCATTCTAACACATAACCACATCACTTTGCTATTGCAAGTCCAATTGTCATTCTTACACACTCCTTACTCCCTACAACACACACATTTACACCTTCCATCCATGCAATTTCTAGATTTCTTCTTTCCTTAGTAGCCAATTAGTACTGAGATAAGTGGTGGTTGCTTAAGCGCTAGATCTTATTTTCCTCCTCTTTTCCTTCAACTACTACTTGTTTCTAAAAGCTCCAATAGTTCTTTCCACCATAAATTCCTCTTTTCTTCCTTCTCTGATTTTTCTAAAGGGAACAATGCATGGCTCTATCAATGGCTCTTCTTTCCCACCCCACAACTCCCCCTGCCAACTATTGAACACTCTCAGATTTGTGGTGTCTGGGATTGTTGTAATGTCATTGCTGCACATAAGCTTTGAGTTTGGATGCTAGCCCTGGCTCTAGACTATGGAATTGAATTGAAGGTGAACTTTTCTTTGTGTGGCTTGCTCTCTCTCATTGTATTCAGGGGACCTAGGCAATGGAAGTGTCTCCTGGGTTGATGTTGCTTCAGTTGTTGTGGCATGCATAGAGGGCCACAGCAACCCCAACATTTCCTTTGAAGTGTACAACAACAAGAACAAATATGCTCCTGAGGAAGGCTTGAAGAAACTCTACAGCTTGGAGGCTGATGAACCTAGAGACAATGATACCCAAGTTACTGGAATGCTTTTGAGGTGAATTGTTATTTGCATCTCAAGATGGAAAATCGGGTTCTCGATCCTGCATTGCCAAAGGGAGTGCTAACCAGCAAAGGTGAAAACCTTCAACATGACTGACAATAAAGGTAAGAAATGAATTGTCTCCTGGCAGTTATATTCATTCCTTCTTTTGCCAAATAGTTTGACTATCATGAATTGTTTGTCCTGTACCATATTTAAAACCTGGAATTCAATCAAAGATTATTAGTTGTCTGCTGAGTTGAAGAATGCTGAGGATGTATCATAAGATATTTGGTGTTAAACATAGCATATATGCTTATGGGTCTCAAGGAGCCAATAAAGAGAAATAATTCTCCCAATCCTACAACTAGAGTGCCTATGGCATCTTATATCGGCAGGTGCTGTGCTTTGAACCAGATCTAATCCCCAAACAGGTACAATTTTGCATCCTACTTTTGTTCATCTTATGTTCCAAATTCTTCCATGTTATGAATAAAATTTTATTTGGATATTTCTTCTATATTTCATGTTAGTATCCAAAATTATTTTTTGTGTGAAGGTTAGATTTAGTTCTAGCTTGTCATGACCGTTGTGCACAGTAGAACATTTTGAGTTATGTTTAGGTACGTCATCATCCCTTTGTAGTAGCTATAGTAGTATACACCATTCACTTCCTAACAAAAAACAATGTGGATGTGTTAATACCATTTTGTTCTTGTTCTTGTAGATGTTCTTGTAGATGACTACATCGAGTTTATGTTTAAGTTGACCAATCTAAATTTCTGACTTTTATTTTGTCTTTGTTTTAAAGAAAGGAAAACTTAAGCATGAGCTTCCTCCATTCTTAGTTATCTTGCTATAAAGTATAGTTGAATTGCAGTTTTGTTGTGAGATTGATACAATCTCATTGATGTGATGTTGATTTCAAAATGCTGACTAAAAAAAGACATTCCTTTTTATGTTGTGAGGATTATGTTAGTTTTAATGCTCACAAATAACATGTGATTTGTGTGTCATCCATATACATGGACATGAATTATGATATCATTTGCACATGTTTTTGGAAATCAAACATGATAATATTTAGATGGCTACCAACCCTATTTCACTTTTGCCGTTTCAAATTGAAACTTTTACATTGATAGCCATATTCGCTCCAACACATCACAACCATATGATCACCAAATCTAACCAGAATTTTTGCATGGGAAAGTTATTCTATTGTTAGGTCCTCAGTGCAAGAGGCTCTAATTCCATGGGCCCATCCTGATGGCACTTTTCATGATTGATCAAGCCCATCAATAAAGCCAACACTACTTGAATTCTGGAAAACTATAAATGCCAGACAATGGTAAGCAAAGCTGGGACAATGGACAAATCAATTCAGAGCTGACCTTCATATCTCTTCTCAACTTCATATCAGCCATTAATTGCTAGTGTAGAAATTGACATTTTCCTTGATGAACTGTCTCAAACAATTGCATTATTGCTTTCCTTTGTTTGAGAACTGTGCATAATGGCAGTTGATTACAGAACATACAGTACATTTCGCAGATGAAATCATAGAGCACACAGGTCATTTAAACTGCAGTGAATAGTTTCAAAGTGGATTATGAACATGCAACTATAAATTAGAACTATTCTAATTTAGTGGTACTGGCTGTTTGCATTTCACACTTCTTGCAGATGCCAATGTTTTATGTTCAGGTAGGCACATCTTTGTGACCTGAACCACATTTATGATGGTAGTGATTTGGTCCCAATAGCAGAAAGAATAGGATATCTGGTTATTAAACTATACCAGTGTTTTTGAGTTTTGAATATCTGCCGCTGCTTGCCACCTCTCTTTGTTTTCAGTCCACTCAGTGAAGCTTCGTAATATGACCTGCAAACCAAATCCACATCATGTGAGAAATGGTTTCATACATATGAAACTTCTGCATTCTCACCAATACACCAAGATCAGTTAATGAGTTCACCCAAGGTGTACCTCTCCTCTTGTCTTTTCTGGGTCACTTGTTTCCACACCCTGCCATGCACCCAACATCTCTTAGAATAAGAGTAACTCTAGACAACTTCTAAGAGCCATACAATAAACATGGGTCAACATGATATGGTCCTGTATGCCAGAACGAAGCTTGTTGGCATAGATTAGAGATGCCAACCTCTGAGCCTAGTGATAGCACTTTTTCATGTACCACCCACTGTGTGTCTACTACACCTATGTGCTCATGAGGAGGGCCATTGATGCATGCTTGTAGCTGGAAATCGAGACCCCAAGCAATCACCAAATCATTCTGCACAAATTTGAGCTACTTTTAGTTTACCACCCAGTGTACAGACACATCCTCTAAAGAAACAAACCAAAAGTAGGCCATCAGAAAGAATTTAGAAAATGTTTCCTCCAGAGGCACCTGTATAAGATGCCAGACACAACGCCATGCTGTATTGACAAATACTGGCACTTGTATTTCCACAAATCTGAAGCAGAACAACACAAACGCACAATTTTTATCTTCTCATCCATTCTACTAGCCAGATGATGACATCAGTGACCATATCATTACACCACATTGTCAACAATACTGCTGCATATGACTGTAACTGGGAACATGGTGGAAATTGGCAACATGCTGGGATACATTCCAATTTTTCCAATTCCCAACAGCTTGCCACAGCACTTCTCAACTCTGTTGAGATACTCATTGCACTTGACACACAAGGATAATTTAAAACAGTCTTAACAGAGAGAAATACTGTGAAACAGAAAGCATACCCTGCACAGGGAGGTACAACAGTGGTCTTGGTGCAGTTGTCATTTGGACCTGCCCACAGAGCTTGCTTGTGCACCTCGTTGCCTGTCCAAAACTGACGCCCCGTAATTGGCCAGCTTTGTGCTCCATCAACAGCTGGCTGAGAGATTTGCAGATCATGTTTCTTTATGATGTCTATATATCTGCCCCCCGCCCCCCACCCCCCCAAAAAAACACACATTCTGTCCTTGATCCATATTTTCACCTCTCCCACATTGTCTGATTCTTTTTCACCCCAGTACAATTGAAGAATGCATTGGCAACTGCAATCAGATATGAACTTACAGAAGAGGGTCAAAATTTTGCACGCCCAAGTCTTCATCCCACACAAAGATGTACTTGTATGGATGTACCACATCTGGATGCAAAAACCGTTTTGCGAACCACCTGCAGAAAAGAGGAGGAAACTATTTAGGAGCAATACAAAGGGTCTTTACATGATGCCAACCTTGCAATCATGAGATGTTTGCATGTATGGAGGGGCACATAATCATACCACTTGGATTGGCCAGTATGTTGGATGTGGATAACACGATCATTCCAGTCAAATTGACTCCACTCATTAACAGAATTGTCATAATGGAACAAGATTATGGTGAAGTGCTCAGCAGGAAACTGCAAAGAACAGAAAGATGCCCATGGAAAGAAGACATCAAAAAATTTCATGAACCAGGAGCATGGCAAACTTCTTGCAACATCAATTGAGAACATCTTCATGAGAATTGCAAAGCTTATATTTGAAGTCCACCTGAATAGAAACGATGAGATAACCTAAAATGAAGGTTGGAATCCAATCATAAAAAGTGGAATGAACCATAGCAACAATCTCTGGCAGATTTAGTGACCACTACTACAGCACATGGGGTAGTAACTAGTCAATACAACTTTCCCACTGATTTCATCTGCTCTGAGCAGTGGTCATAGGTTGATGCCAGGGTCAATCACCAGTGAAAAAGGGTTTCATTTTGGGAACTGGGATTGTGATACCTTCTGAATGATGGCATTGACACTGGCATTCTGCTTGATACCCACTGCCAATGCAAGTAAATTCTTTGGCTTGACTGGCAAATCCTGCAACATTTGAAGCCAACAGATTAACAAACTGACTAACAAAATCAATGGAATCACCAGTCAGCAAGGATTAACTTTGAGACACAAACCTCTTTAAGAGCACCAGTAAGACGTCGGGGATAATAGTCTGTGGTCTTGTGTATGAAAGTCTGGGGTAGTCTGTCCACAAGAGATGGTGTTTGAGTGCCCAGGCCATTTGATTTGGTCCTTTTTGCACCATCCATGCGCGCTTGAGACTGCAACTCCCACTCATCCTTGCTTCTAGCATCTTGAGCAAGCTGAGAGGAGGAGATGTGTGAGCATTTTGGACATGGACTACATGTTGTGGTAGCTTGGAGAGGTTGTAGTTTGCGATTGGCCACATGCTGGAAGCTGCTTTGATCTTCTTGCATGAACTTTGGAGTTCCATCTGAAGCTTGCCAAACTCGTTGATCTTGAATTACATACCATGGACCCATTTTGCATGCTTGCTGCAATTTCCAAAGACAATTTTCCAAGAAGTAAATGATTACAAGAACGATTTCCCTTTAGTTTACTCATCATCATGCAACTCACACAACAGACAACAAGTGCACCTTCCTTATTCTGCATCTAAAAACGCAGTGTTGCAAAAGAGAGAACAAGAGTTTCAAAATCGATGGAACAATGACGACAACAGTGTTTGAGAACAATTACCTGGTTGAAGCCGAGGCCACTAATGAAACCAAAAAGAAAGCCAACCACTGGAAGAAGTGCACAGTGCAGGGGCATCCCAAGCACATAGTGCCCTCCTTTTCCCAGCTTCATTTCTGCAAGTGCTCATTCTCTCACAGCTGCATAACTACCAACCCCCAAAGAAGTTCAGCCTTCTTTCAGCTAGCTAGATGGGCCTCGCAGTTCGCATGAAACAGAGAAAAAAACTGTACAGACACCCCCACATCCACCGCAAGAAGCTCCTCTCCTCTCCTCCCCCCACCCCACAAGCCTCCACAAAAACCCAAAACCTTCGAAATTGTGTTCTCCAAGAGCTCTTACAAACGGAAGTCTGAGAAAGTAGTACAAGTCCAACAGTCGGTAATGACAACCATAGCACAAAACCGTTTTTTGTTGGCTACGAGAAGAAAGTGTCCACGATACTCGCGACAATAGTCACACGAAATAGTCACAGAGTGAAATTTCGTCCAAAAACAAGTTTAAAAAACAAAAAATTTGCTCACAATTTGCACCCCCAAGAATCACATTGTCAGCCCAAGAAACTCCTCTCACAAACTTCACACGCTTCACAACCCGAAGCAAATAGCAGGATGAGATCAAAACCATGATCTGTCCAGGAGCATCTCGAAGTTGTGCCACCCAGCAACGATCACAAAAACCCACAAAACAAAACAAAACAAAGAAACGAAACGAAAGAAAGAAAACAAGAAAGCAGGGAAAAATAACGGGCCACGACCAAGAACAAAATTGTCGACAACAAAAACCCAGACACTTAAACCCTCACTACCGACCGAAGCTGCGGAGGGGAAACAACAACAACAACACCAAGACCACGATCAGCGCCTCCTCAGACACGCCGCCTATCAGAAGCATCCATACCCTTGCGATTATGACAGAGCACAACGGTCACGGTCGTGAAGTCCAAGAGAAACATCACCATACCCATTACGACCACCACGAGCTCCCCCAAAAAAAGGTCTCTTCTTTCACAAACTTGCTCATTGCGAATCATCTCGTCACATCGAACTTACAATAATTGTTAAGTACTCCAAAGAGTTCAACCTACCTGAAAGTCTCGAGGTCGTTGCTTGATCCCAAGCTGCGTTTTTGGGTTCGTTGTTTGCTTGGCTTGGCTTGGCTTGGCTTTGTTTGCACAGGGGCCGCTTCGGACGCAACTGTGCGTGACAAGAAAAACTCGCTGACAGGAGAGAAAAAAAAACACGAGGTAACGAGGAATACAATTGGCTGCGTCCCAAGTGACGACGGAGAATCAACACGTGGCGACACTTCATCACGCCGATCGCTCATCCAACGGTAGCCGCACCTCCTACCATTAATACCAACAGTGCAACTTGTCTACTGTTAGTGACATGCACGAAATTTTGGGTTTTTTGAAAAATTTAAATCACTCCTTTTTCGTTCGTTCGTTTGCTCGCCTCCTCCGGCCGTATGCCCCAAATTAGGTCATTCTCAGCTTTGCACAGGGCTGGCTGGCTGGCTGGCTGGTTAGCTAGTTAGATGGCGGCGCTGGGATCTGGCCACTCTTGCTTTCCTTCTTATGAACTGGAATTGTATCCTTGATGGATGTGAAAAAGGGATGGATTGACCTTTTGGGTTTAGTTCATCTTTGGAAAGGTAATGCCCTAGGGGAAGGGCTTTCTCAGAATAAGGGGGGCTCACATGAAGGGGAGCTGAGGTGGCCCCTTATTCTTAGAATGCTCTCCCCCAGGGCTTTATTGCGTGTAAAGCACAGCTACTGAATATTCTAAATCTGAAAAGTTCCCCTCAGCAGAGGAACTTTCGTGGTTATAAGGTGCCCTCTGAGTACACTGTGAAAAGAACAGCTGTGATTTACGATATTTTAACCCTCTCCATATACAGACAAGGGTTGTATTAATAGTGTATTAATATACAGAAGGTGTTGTATGAAAGTGTGAAGAAAAAATTGTTATGAGCAATTAAATTGAAGGATTTGGTGGTCTGAATTTGTTTTCTCTGTTATATTGAGTGGCCTAATAGTTAAATGTTTAATAGGGAACTTTGGTTTGTTTGCCAGAATTTTCAGAGAAAATCGACGGAAATGGCAGAAAGGGAGCAATATTTTCAATGATCAGCAAAATAGGGTTGTGTGTGTAGGCATAAAGATTTTTTATTTTTTTTCAGGCCAATGGGGTTGCTGGATTTTATGAAATTTGTCTGAAATTTGTTTTCTCCATTATCACCAATGAAATAACAATTCAATAAACTTATTCACAAGGTCAGGTGATAGGGGCCGAGAACGGCCAGTTTTGGCATAATAGGGCATCAAATGCATAACTATTTATTTAGAGACAAGGTTATTGCACACTATCACTTTGTTTTTCCTCCCGTGGAATCTATGCCCTCTACTCATCTATGTCAACTGACAACCTACAAAATTATTGGCTTTTCTTTTGGGGAACCCACATTTTAGGGTGCCTAAAAGGCAATGTTTCATTGAGTCAGAGAGGCAGAGTGATGGAGGGGTTTTGGTTTCATGAGCAAGTTTGTTGTTTTGTGTATCTAATTAAAGTATTAAAACTTCTTGTGCGGGTGCCTTTGATGACCATACTGTCCTTGCTCGAAATGCACTGCAAGTTACAAGTCCCTTTATTTTCTTGTAAGTTCACTGGGACGGATGTCAAGTGTTAGCAGAAGCCATTATTGTCTATAGTCAAATGGTGCTCCTCCACAACACCTAATAGGAACAGAGAAGGCAAGCTTAGGGCTGAGAGAGTGGGTACCAAAGTCTAAGCAATAATTTTCTGCAGGTTGAAGAAATCAAGCGACAAAATCTATCTTGGAGTAGTAGGCCTGCTGGAACTGGGTGTTTCCCTAGTTACCCCCAAAGGATTCAGCACCTTGGCACTGAATAATTTATTTGATTTTTAATCGCATTTTAGCACATTGAATATATTTATTCATTTAAAATTTCAGCTCATATTATAAGAATATTTATATTTTCAACATGAAAAAAATCATCTTTTTCACCAATTTCAATACACATCAATCACTTGTTACATTTCTTGATTCTTGTTTGCATGTGCTTTTACATGAATTCTTATTTGTCAATACGTCCAATGTGCCATTGCGATGGAATCTGTCCCAGGATTCTATGGAGTGATAACTAATCTGGTAGTAATTTCTAGCTTGTTGAGCAATATATAGTCTCTTTTTCATGATTTGATTGCTCTTTTTTAGAAAAGAAACAAAATTACCCTTGCACTACCTATTGAAAATTTCTCCAAAAACCTTTCAAGTTATAGCTTAAATGAAGTTAATAAAAATGATGATTAACCATTTTCTAGAGGAATTAGAAGAAAATGATTCTCAAGATCGAAATACCTTACTAAATGGGTACCTAACGTTTCATTTCTTTAGTTTGCATTATATGACATGCCTAATTTGAAAGTGAATGAAATTTGGACATGCCTGCCATTACCAAAATTTAAAATTTTCAACATTTGGTGCAATAATTTTGTTAAAATTTTGATAATTTAAAAATTAATTAATTAATGTTGAATCTGTTAAGGTACTATGATATATGGTATGTTGTAAGAAATCTGGTTTATTGGCTTGCCAATAATGGAGAGACTGCGGACTGATGTACTTTCCATTTGGTACATAATTTTGAGGTAATTCCATGGAGAATTGTGAGGTTATTTTTTCTGTGAATTTCATGGAACTTTTTTTTGTTACAATTTAATTGTTGCTAGTTTGAACTTGCTTGGGAACATCTCCAGGCACAATACTAAAATCATTTGTACACTTTATTTTGGATGAATAACTTTCAATTGGTGTCAAACTTAATTTGTGTTAGTAAATATGCCCATGCAACATTAACCTCTGAGATGGGTTGTAAAAGGAAACGACCATTCTTGGATTGGCATTGGGTTTTTAACATTCCAATTTGATACATGCATTTGATATTTTTTGAAATTTATACACCATGGCAGTATAGGAAAAATTGAAAACTCATAAGAAGTTTCAAAATTTCACACAATGACATGAGTATCATGGTATTAAAATGTGTGATGCCACAAAAAAAATGCAACTTTTTGCACAAGTAAAAGGGAAAAAATCATTTTATTAATGTAACCCATAACCAACACAAACAAAAAATTCATCTACATGAATGATGATTGATCGCAATCACATTACAACATTTATCTACAAAGGTCCCTTGAATTCATCTCAAATGTATCATTTGAGTAAAGTTGCCAAGCATAATCACATTACATAATTAATCTATAGATGTAATTCCCAAGTTGAAAAAAATTCATCACTTGAGGAATCACACAAAATAATATTGTACTAACATAAACATTACAACAAATTTGATCAACAAATAATGTCATTAAAAAATCAATCTGCAAAACTAGGTCCCAAGTTTTTAAAAAATCATCACTTGATGATCAAAGGAAGTAATAAATAACTAATAGAAGCATTCAAACCTAAATGGACATGAAAACACAAAATTGTTACTCATTTTCAAAGTAGTTTTATTTTCAAAGCAATTTCTCATATTCATCAACCAATTTGTCTTTTACATAATTTTGTTTGAGGGATTCCCTTTTTAATGAATTTCTAAATTGTTTTCACATTGTCATACTAATTTTTGTAGATTGTCACTAAGGCATCCAAATTATCAAAACTCAACCAACATTGCCTTAAGTTAATCAAAACATTAACAACATTAAGAATGCATTCAATTTCAATTTGGTTTTTGAAAAATTCCAAGAATTTATCATGCCAAAATTTCAAAATTTCAAAATTAGGATTCATACATCTTCCACCAAGCAAGAGGACTTTCTCATGTCCCCTTTTGGAACAAAAAAGCGATGAAATAATGTAACTCAAATTTTAGCAAGCCTTCATTGGCTTTTTCCACGGATGTTAGTTCACCATATGTTAATTCATGAATACCATGATGAGAACCTCGAAAGGGGGTTCATTCAACATTCAAAGTCTCCAACCGATGCCCCTTTTTTTTTTGTTAAAAAAAAAGATGGTTCTTTTTTAATGTGTGTCGATTATTGTGGATGAAATTAATTGACCATAAAAAATCAATACCCTTTGCCTTTGATCTTAGTTTTGTTAGACCATCTTAATCATGCCGAGGTGTACACCAAAATTGATATATGTGGAGCATACAACTTGGTGCACATTTGAAAACGTGATGAATGGAAGATGACATTTAAAATTTGTTATGACCATTTTGAATATGTTATGATGCCATTTGGCCTTATTAATGTGCTTGTTATTTTTCAACATCTAATGAACATTGTTTTTTGTGAGTACTTGGATGATTTTATGGTATGTTACATTGATGACATCTTCATTTTCTCAAAGAACACAGAGAACCATGAATGCCATGTACATTTGGTTTTGGAAAAACTTCAAGGGATTGGACTTTACGCCAATTTAAAGAAGTGTGAATTCTATCAATTTTAAGTGGAATTCTTGGGTTACATCATCTTTGGAAAAGGCATGAGCATGGATCCTCATAAAGTTCAAACCATGAATGATTGGGCTACTCCAGTTTCTATTCGAAATGTCTAATGTTTTTTTGGATTTGTCAACTTTTATCAATGTTTCATTGCCCATTATTGTTCAATAATGGCCCTTTTTACTTAGTTGACTAAGAAGATCAACCCTTTTTTTGGGAAGTTGAACCTTATAATGCCTTTCAATCATTGAAGGCTTTTTCACAATTGCCCCATTTTTTATTCATGTAGACCTTTCCAAACCTTTTGTTTTGGAAACAAACATTTCCAACTTTGTAGTAGGTGCCATACTTTCACAACTTGGAAAAGACAATCTTTTTCATCCTATTAGTTTTCACTCTCATAAATTTTCTTTTGTGAAAATTAATTACAAGATTCATGATAAAGAACTTCTAGCCATCATGGATGCCTTCAAGGAGTGGTGTCATTTACTTAAAGGAGGTCAACATGAAACCACTATGTATTTAAACCACAAGAATTTATATAATTTCTTGACAATTCATGTTTTGAATCGATGTCAAGTTTGGTGGGCAATGTTTTTGTCTTGAATTTAATTTGTCATCACATATTGCCTTGGATGCTAATAAGGGAAATCTGATGCATTGTCTCATCATTCGCACCTCATGCCTAAAGAGGGAGATGAAGCTTATAAGCAATAATGTGATGTCATTATTAAACTTGAACATATTTGACTTTAAGCATTGTTAGTAATTCTTGATGACATAACCTTTTTTTGTCAAATTTGTGAAGATTTGAAGGTCCCTTTTGCTATTGGCATCCAAGGCCAATTAAGGACTCATCATCAAATCTAGGATTTTCCCAATGATCATGTTAAATTCAAATTTCAAGATGGTCTACTTTATTGTGATGGTTTTTTGTATGCTCTTAATGGCCTTGTGTAACTTCAAGTTTTCCATGTTAAGCACGATGTTTTGGCTATAAGCCATTTTGGATTCAACAAGACCATGGAGTTAGTGTTTCAAAATTATTGGTGGCCATAGTTTTGAACATATGTGAAAGAATTTGTCGAATCTTGCGATGTTTGTGCTTGAGCAAAGAATTTTCATCATTGCCATCATGGTCTCCTTCAACCATTGTCGATCACTACATTCCCATGGTTTTCAATTTCCATGGATTTCATCACAAACCTTACACCTTCTAGTTTTTATGACTCCATCTTGGTGGTGGTGGACTGTTTGACAAAGATGGTTCATTTCATTATGTGTACCAAAACAATTATTAGTGAAAGAACAACCAAGTTATTCCTTGATCATGTTTTTCTATATCATGGTCTTTCTAAAGATATCATTTTTTATCATGGGTTTCAATTTGCATCTAAATTTTGGAAACAACTTTTTAAACTTTTAGGTGTGAAAGTGAAGTTGTCATTAATTTTCCACCCCCAAACGGATGGGCAAACAGAACAAGTCAATCAAGTCTTGGAATAATATTTATGGTGCACAACCAATTATCATCAAAATAATTGATCAGAACTTTTGGTCATGACAAAGTTCATCTATAACAACATAATGCATTCATCAACCCAATAAACACCTTTCTTTGCAAATCATAGTTTGCACCCAAAATTTGACATTCTAGGTGTGCACAAAATCATGAATCCAATAACCGAGGATATTCGAACCATGTGGTTAGCGAATGCTTGAATTCAACTTATATTTAACCTTGAAAAAACGTAAAGGCAATATAGGAAGAATGTTGATGAACATTAGAAGGAACAACCCAATTTCAAGATTGAGGACCATATTTAGCTTTAACAACATATCAAGACAACAAGGCCATAAAAAAAGTTGGATCATTAGAGGTTAGGTCCATTCCTCATTGTGAGACAAATCAATGCCATGGCTTTCCAATTCAAGATTTCAAGTTATATGAGAATCCATCTTGTGTTTCATGTTTCTTGTTAAAACCTTACCACGTGTCTACCATTATAGGATGAATCCATGATCCCCCTCCACCTATCGAAGTTGATTGTGAACAAAAATATGAAGTGGAAGACATTTTAGGTTCAAGGATTTTGAATTGTCAACTTTAATATCTTGTTCATTGGCATGATTATGATGTGAATGAATGCACTTGGGAACCAGTTAAGAACCTATTGAATGACATGGAGAAAGTACATGAGTTTCATTGACAATATCCAAACAAACCCAAGTTCTCTCCTTGTGGAATTCATTGTTAGAAGGGGAAGTGATGTCATGGATGCCAATGTCATAGAATTCATTCATTTGAATGTTCATCCATGATTTGTATTGAACTTATACATAACTCTTAGTTTAGTTTCAATTCACTTTTAATTAACTTCTGTTTAAGTCTAAATTCATTTTTAGTTAACTCTTAGTTAACTTTTAGTTAAATATGAGTTAACTTCTAATTAAATCCTAGCTAACTCCTAGTCAACTTTGAATTAAGTCCTAGTTAAACTCGTAGTTAATTCTTAATTAACTTTAGTTAATTCCTAGTTCACTTTTAGTTAAGTCCCAATTAACTTTCAATTAAATTTCATTTAATTCATAGTTGATTTTTGGTTAAGAAGGTTTTCAAAAAGCTTTTTTATTTGATGCACACATAAAAGCCTCCTTGAAAGCTTTTTTGAGCTAGGTCCTTGAAGAGGTATAAATAGAAGTAGGACCCTTCATTTGCTTTAGTATGTTTAACATTAATCTTAAGCATAATCTTGCACCATAACCTTGTCAATTTTTTTTTCATGTTTATGTTTGCATATGTTAACATAATAAATATTTGTTTTCATGTTTGTTTTGCACATTTAGTGTTTTTGTTCATAGTTCTTGTGTTTTTGTTTTCGCATCACATAGTTTTGTTTTGTTCCTTGTTTGAAAGTTATACTTAGACCTTTCCTTTAGCCTTTGTTCTTGTGCTTTTTCGTGTCCTTAATAATAAATGTCAAGTCATGCTAACTTATAAAAATGACCAACAAGTGTTAAAGAATGTTAACCTTGGATTGACTTTTAAAACTCAATTAATAATAATTGATTTCTAAAAATTGACTAGCAATTAATGTTTTAAAGGCTTTAAACTTGCTCAATTCTTGAATCCCTATTAAAAACATTAAGAAAACAAAAATTGTGTGTTTCATTGGAAAATGAAAAACATAATAAAACATTTTATTGAAACCCAACAAATCCATAGATCATGAATCTTATATTTGAATTAAAATTTGACCAACAACTAAAAAGTTATAAACCCCAAACTTGTTTGACTCTTGAATCCTTGCAATGAACATGTATAAATTTTTTTATAAAAAACCTTGTGTTTCAAAAGAAAATACACAACACAAGAAACATTTGATTGAAGCCCAAAGGTTAAAATCATGAATTTTGTACCTAAATTGGAAATACTAAGAGTTGGGAGTTGGGATTGTTGTGGTGCAAATTGTAGAATGTGCACATTAGACAATGCATATGCACCTTAAGGTTCGAACTTGTAGATTCACATAAGCAAATTCCAATGTTGAGTTTAGAATCTTACCTTGTAAAATTGATTAGCAACCTTTGATTCAACAATCAAAATGCAACACACTTGCACATATGTGCATCATGAATTGTGACAAAATAATAATGAGACTCAAAAAACATCGAGAAATCTGTAGCTTGAGAAAATGTCGTGAAACATTTTGAAGATTTGCACTTGAAAGAAGCCTTACACCCTAAACATGTTCATTACAACTTCAACATTCCTCTTTCATCATTAATGTTGAATAGTGAACATTCAAAAATCAAGACAAGTTGTAAGCATATTGATAATTTTACAGAGTGCACAATAGTTACATTGCAAGTTTACAATGTTCCTCTTCCATTGTCAAACACATTGCACAACTATTATGAATCTAAAGCAAGTCACACTTGCAAGAGGTGGACAAAAGGAATTGAGATTTGTGAATAAACAATTAATGTTCGTTGTTTAGGGTGGGGTTGGTGAATTACATTTAAGTGAAAGGTTTAACAATAGTAGGAAGTATCCCAATGTTGTTGAATGATTTGGCATTAAATGATTGAAATACACCTTAATAGGCAATCTAACAACTCAAAAAAAAATCCTTTTTTCATCTTCATTATAGAATATAACTTTTTGATGAAAGCTTATGGGTTGAAGGCAACTATATATTTGGCATTGGTCATGATGGCATGTTAATTTTTTTGTGATAAGGCTAGATTTTTCAATTTTTTTCCTTTGTTGATGTGGTTGGCCTTTGGTCAATGGGGAATTTTGGCAATAATTTGCCAAAATAAACTCTACAACTTATGTACTAGTCAGACATTAAAAATGACTATTTTTTAATTGGTGGACCATAATGATTAGCATGTGTGATATTTTTAATTAGTTTCTCACTTTATATAGTTTAATTATTTATGTTTATGGCTAGGGAAATAAATAATTCACATTGTATGTTGGATGTGGTAAACACTTAAAATCATTTCCATCACAAAGCCCTTGCATTTACAATAACAACCATTGCAAATAAATGAAGACTTTGTGGTTTCCATCACAATGTCACATCATTGAATTTTCACTAGCCTTGTCAAAATTTGCACCTTGTTTTAACATATGTTCTCCTTGTATCGACATCATTAAATGCCCCAACATCATGAGTGGGAGAAATTTTTATTTTATTTTGTTTTTTTTAAACACTTCTTTTTTTCTAGTGGTTTTCATGGTTATGTAAAACATCACAAGGTGATGCTTTCAAGGTTTTTTTTTAAAAGGATGGTAATGTTTCCTTGAAAATATTACTATACATGCTTCTTTTGTTTCTCATAATTTTTTTCAACAATCCCTATGTTTCATTGAAAAGATTTCTTGTTGAGTGCTTCGTTCCTTGTTTTGTTGTGGAGTTCCAAATTCTAGTGAATGTGGTCCAATGTTCAATCATGCTTACTCTTCTTCCTTTGTCCCCACAAAATAAGAATGCAACATTGTGTAAAAAAACTTCTCTTTAATGTTGTGAAGTTTTGAGATTTTTTTTGCAAGCATGTTCCTTTCTAAATTTCATTAGGATCTTATCCCAAACTTGATGTGCTTTTTCCAAACAAATTTTCAACAAATTATATTACATGAATATACACAAAATTAGAAAAACAATAGAAAAAGATTACATGAATTGAATTTTGATTCGACTATTGTAAGAAATTTTAGATGCATCATTCATTCATTTGCGTGACAAAACATATTCAATGATGCCTTGTAATTAGGAAATAATGATAAATAATATATTATTTTGCAACGATGAACAACAATGGATTTTTTTTGTTCATCATTGTCAGTGCATCAATTGTAACATTCTAAAACTCGTTGGAGAGAGGTTGGGTTATTAATCATTCAAATAGCATAATCAATAAAACATCAAAGTTTGATTCTTTTAGCAAGTTTTGTTTTCACCTATTATTTTGTTATTCTTTAGATTGTTTTTGCATGTGATTTGTGCATGTCAATTCATGTTATTTTATATTGTATGTGGAGTTCCAACCAACAATGTAATGAGGCCACTTGATGAGCTTTGTCCCCTAGTGTGGTGGAGCACAATGTTCCCACTATTGGCTATGACTTGCAAAGCCCTTGGTTACTTGGTTGTACTAGGTATCTTGTAAGTTTGGTGTGAAGATGTTCTTAAATGCCCAAATAAGGGGTGTTGATGAAGATGCTTTAGGGTTAGGTGACGCTGTTAAATTAAATAGGTTAATAAGTGAACATTGATTAAAAATTCAAAGGATGTTGAATCCTCACACATTGTTCCTCTATTTTTAAAACTCAAAGAACATTTGTAGTCTTCGACATAATGTTTTAACAACACAAAAATCGTTCAATTTGATAAAGGAATGGGGTGTTTGGTGACAAGTGAATTAAAACAAATTAAAATTTTGAGGTTAAATTTTTTATCATTGCATTTTTGCCTTTGGATCACAAAGAAGTTTTGTAAATCCCTAGTTCACACACACATTAGGTTTGAAATCACACTACTAAACATACTAAAGACGAGAAAAATATGAGGCTGAAATTAAAGAGGGGTCTAAAACTATTTTTTCAAAAAATTTGAAACAAACTATCACTCATCCTCTTCTTATGTTTTTGCAATGCTCTTTTACTTTGGATTTGTAACCTTCTAGTTTGTGCATCCAATGACACAAAAATCGTTAAATTTGGTTAAGAAACGATGAAAATGTTGAAAAAATGTTTAGTGATGAGTTCATGTCTAGTTATGGGCTATTCTACCCCTAAACAACTTTTAAATTAAGAATGTGGTGTTCTTGTGATTGCCTAACTTTAAAGGTCATAGGATTATTTGTTGAGGATGTCTCGTCCTTTTATCAAAAAGAAAACATCAAAGGTACATGAAGCTTATCCACCATAAGTTTCCACTTTTTCCTGAATGAATGAAGGGTTATAATAGATATCTGACCAAGACCAATCAAACATGGGTTCAATTGGATTTTTTTTGTTCCCAACATGTTCCCCAAGTTTTTAATGTGTTCTTCAACATTTTCCCTATAGCTTCTCATTTTATCCCATATCCTTTGCCCTCAGTTCTACTCTAACCTATATATAGGAGCCCAAAATGAGATCACAACATATTGCATTTATTTTGGTACTGCCCAAAGCTTGATCAATGTCTTTTGTGATGGGCCAATCAAACATGCCCATCACAAAATAATTAAAAAAAAACTTTGGGGGTCCCCGCAACTAATTAATATGAGTCACAAATATACTATAATAGTCAATGCAGTGACTGTGTCACAGTTTGTGCCCCTGTCATTAGCCAAGGCCAAAAATGGTAAAGAACAGAGGTAGGTAGGCATTGATAGTACCTATTCTTGGCAGCCAATGATGTGAGTCAGCATGCACACAAGGAGCCCAAAATTTTTCTTTTTGAAGGAGGGTGTGTGGGGGTGGGGGGTTTTGTGTTGGATCTTTTGTACTTTTGTTGTTTCCAATGTGTTCCTCAACATGTTCCCAATAGCACCTCACTTTATCCCATATCCATTACACTAAGTACTAGTCTTGTTACCTATATAAGCAGCCCAAAAGAAGCAGACTACCATAGATATATTCTGAGACACCTCAAAGCTTCATATGTTTTTTAGTAATTGGCCAATCAATGATGCCTATCACACAAGCGAAAAAATAGAACTTTGGGGGTTCCCAACAACTGGTTAATATCAGGCACACTAACTAAGGTGTGGTTAATTATGTGCCAATGTAATGAGAAAATAATGACAACAATAGAACTATGCCTGGCACTTTTAGTGTAATATGTAGACAAGATCTGTAGATTCTACCAGTTCTGTTGGTTCTGGGTTGGTGGAAACGAATGCTGATGCAGACCCCTTGTTGCCCCTTGCACGATACAAGCCTAAAGCCAAACAACGCTCGTAGCGCAACATCCCTATGAAAAGCTCCTCAAATGTTTGTCCAACGTAATGTTTGGCTACAGGCACTTGGTCAAGTTGGCGTACCATAGATTTGGAAGCGTATTCACGTTGTAATTCTTGGTCCATCACTAAAACTTGGCCCCCGGAAACCATTTGATCCACTATTGCCATCACTTGTCTATTGTAGAAAGTTGCAAACCTGTTGACATGTTTCAAATGGAAAATTTATTTGTCACCTATAAGCGCTTCTTGAAACTATACCAATCCCCCCCCCAAAACGAAGTTTCAATTGAAACTATGTTAATAGTAATATAATAATATGAGTTTATTTTAGTCGAAATTAGAATTTAGTCTCAATAGAGAGCTTGGTTGTTGCAAGAGGAAAAATTACATTTCCCATGAACATACATGAGGAAATTCAAAGTCGATGGACAAAAAGCTTTTCCGTCCATGTATGGTGGTGCAAATTGAAAAGTAGCAACACGGTTTCGACGATACATCTCCGTGTTGAAGATGCGGCGATCAAATGTCACACGAGGTCGGAGGTATTGGATCTCCGTGACTTGTTGAAGTTCCACTATGACACGGTCCTTGATTGGGCGAAGGAGTCTCTCCACCTGCAACAATGTTCACAAAAATCCAACTGAGCCCTCCGACCCCACAAGAAAATACAAGAGAAGACAAAAATGAATAAATATGTGTAAGTTCTAACTCTTTTCAAAAGGAAAAACTTTTGTTGGGATTCTTCAAGAGGATAGGCTACTCTCATGTTCCTTCTTCAATTAAACTATTGGCACAGTCCAGGATCACTCTTGATGATGGAGTTGTTTGTTGGTGATGCCAGCAAGGGAGAGACTAAGGAATAATGTAGTTTCCATTTGGTACCACATTTTGAGGAGAGTTTACTTGGAATTGTGAGTTCATTTTCTGAGAACTGCATGGAACATATTCCTATTCTAATTGTTGCTGGTTTGAACTTGTCATTGGTGCTCAATGTACAACTAATGCTTAGTACATGGTAAGTTTGAAAGATGAAGAAAAATGCTGAGTACAGTTGCTGCAATGAAGACATTGTTCACATCAAGACTGAATGCAGAGGATGAGGCATTGTGGTCCTCATCGTTCGCAATCTCGAGCATGGGTTGCTCTACATTGCCTTGTGTTAGTATCACCACCTTTTCTGCACCATGCTTGCACTGGGCACTTTAGTGACTAATTGAAACATAAGACTATGTGAATCTAAAGAAAAAACAGAAGTACAAGTCTACATAGAATCATGATTTTGCATCTGCCAGCATCATTTGAATTTCACTTTAGCACTATGATAATGTGTACATATGTATACATCACACATGCACTTAGTGGGGTTTGTTTGAAAGCGGCACTGCATGCAACTATTGGTTTGATGTGCTTACTATGTACCTAATCAGCACATCAATGCGAGAGATTAGCAGAGGAGGTGACACAATTTTGTTGCTAATTAAGATTATTGAAAGAGTTGGAAAGGGGAATGAATGGCAGCACCTGCTTGAAGTACACCAGCTCGCAGCAAATCAAGCTCATAGCTTGGGGACCCAATCACAAAATAAATATGCTGGAAAACCCCCACACATCCCCAATCAGCGATGGATGGCTCATTTGGGTGCAAAATGACAATCGGTGGGTTTGGCATCCCAGGTGTCCGCAGTTGTGACACAAAGTAGAACAGGCTACTTGGCCACTTTCCTTGGATGCAAACTAAGATATGTGGGTGGCTAAGCTTCACCACATTCAGAGTAGAGGTCTTCAAGCTTTTGTAAACCTCGGCCCTCCGTCTCTCAATGATTGAGGGATCTGGCTTGTCCCAGATCTGCAAAGGTGGCCAGCTCATGGCCATGTCGATGGCATCCTCAAGTGTTATGACAAATCTTTTTGTCTTCTTGGGCATGTCAAGAGTATTGCACTGCTTATTGTCCATGTCTGGCATTAACAAAGATGGTCCAGGATCCTGATGCTTCCTAACACCCTTCCTGAGTGAGGCTTGAGATTCAATCTCAGGAGTTTCCTCCTTGCTAAATGCTTGGAGGTTGCTCATTGAAGCATATGAAATCAGTCCGTGCACATGGACATGGCTTTGGTCACGGTGTTGACCTCTTGTCATTGACAAATGTGAGCGGAGGCCACGAGGATGGTTCTGACTGATTTCTCCACTGCCAAGATGAGAGAGATAATGACCTAGTTTTCCCTTTCTTGTTGTTTCTTGAAGCTCATGACTCACCTCTATTGATTCTTGAGGTCTAACCTCTGAATCAATTTTGTCCTTGCTATATTGTGGAAGGTCACCCATTGAAGCCACATGAGTAATTAGTCTTTGCACGTGGTGATTGCTAAGTTCAGGCTGTTTGCCTCTTGCTATTGAATTGAGGACAGGTTTACATTGCTGAATACTAGTGTCTTCATCAATCAAGGACTTAGAGCCTGCTGGTTTAGGAAGTTCCCAATTATTGATTCTTTCTTGCATTTCCATCAGCATCGAGCTGGTGCAATCTTGTTGATCAATTGATGATGCCCCATTGCTTTCCAAGTCCATATTGAAATCCTTGCCCTCTTTTACAATCTGCAAAAGCTCGGCATCCTTTGATTTGTGTCTATGGTTGGGGAAGAAGCGTGTTTGAAGGCAATCCATACAATAGAACTTCTGCCAATGAAGGCAATGATGGTGGGTGCCAAAATGGAAATTTGACACCTCCTCTGCTGTATCTAAATCCTTGGCAATTCCTAACCCAACATCGGTGGCATGAATGATGCGCCCTTTTGGGTAAAGCAAAACTTCTCGAGCAATTTCTCCATCCTCCTCATGTCCAATATCAAGACCAAATAGTATGACTCGGTTTCTCCTATACACCAGCTCACAAGCCTGCAAGGATGATATCCTTCCAAATATCTTAACTTCTGTCTTTAGTAAAGCACCTGGCAGAAAATTCTAGTGTATTTGGACAGCAGCTTATATCCATAGATATCCTTCGTAGAAAATAAAAGCGATCTTATGCCTACTCCTATGAGGAAGGATCTTATACCTATACTTCTTAAGAAGTAGGTGTAAGAACCGTCCTACTCCTATTACCCTCATGATCTATCTATCTTTAGGTTTATAATAACCTTTGCCTTGTGCTTTACAATCGGTAAAGCCCACAAGTGAGGAACATTCTTGAAATGTGAGGCTAGACTCAGCTATTGCCTCTTTAGACCGCTTATTTTGGGAATGCCCCCCACCTTGGGACTTTACCTACACATATATAAAATAAAACATGAGTGGAGAAATTTCCTAGTGTATTTGGAGGGCACCTTATAGTTGTGAATAATGCCTACAAGAGACCTCTTATTGCCTTGTCCTAGGATAATTATTTTGGGAATGCACTCATCCTGGGGCCTTACCCTATATTAAATTGACCAATTCACCCCTCTTACTTTGATTGCTATGGATATTCAGCAGGTTGTGTTCACAAAGTGTTGTTTATATTGTATTACACACTCATCAGGCTGGCAGAGTGGCTTACACTCCATTTCAACACTTCTTAAAATTTTAAAAATCTACAAAATTCTTTACAAAGGGTCAGGAACCCACATGTAGGGCCTCAGGCCTCATAGTCTCTTGTTCCTGTTCACCGGGGCTACTGTCCTTGTTCACAGGGCTCAAACCTGAGAAGAAGTCCCTTGCATGGGTGCCTTGCACTTATGAAGTGTTTCCTCCCAGTTGTGTCTACTAAGTTATGAGAAAACTGTCTTCCTTATTTTCCATGCATTTTCCTTTATCATCAGGAGTAGCGCAATCCATTCCATTTTTGAACACAATGGTTTTAAAATCATCTTCCCAATGATGTATTCTGATAGAAAGGAGACCAATCTTCATACTTTTTGCAATGACACACGTAATTGGTACTTGTAGGACTAGAAAGAAAATGATATTTCAGAAGAGGTTATGGAAGGATCTACGACAATGACACATTAAGGCAATCATAATTTGACTGTCTTTCTATTCATCATCTAGTCAGATAACTCACCTGGTCGAAAGTAAGCCCTTCTTCATGAAATATTGAAGGCAAGATGATGGGGAAGACTTCTTGACGGAGACCGTGCATGTATTGGAACATCCAGTGGCCCTCCAATGGTGTTGCCACTCTCAGTCCTGTCCGAAATAAATTAACAACAAATGTTGATAACCCCTTGATCTGACAACTGTTGCAATAGCACTGATGTTAGACCGTTTCTGTAGGGTGAGAGCAACAACATTTGTTTCAATGGCACAAAGCATGACGAGGGCAAATCAGGTGGTGCAGCAGGGAACAAATTTGGATACTGTCTGCAATCTTTCTGAAGAGTATTAAAATCTGCAAAGTGGTAGAAAGGGAACCTTAAGAAGCTTTGCAACAAAACAGAGTTCAAAGCAAATAAAACACACACCTGCGTGCAAGGAGCTTGAAGCGGATGACATCAAGGCACATGATTTCAATTCCTTGGTCAGTGTCATCCCAGATAGCACTGGCTGCCTTCTCAGGTTTTAGTAGCTCCACAATGACACGTACTTTTGAGCCACAATGGCGGTGTACTGCTAATGTCCTCACTATTTGTGCTGCATCTTCCGCATCTGGATCCTGTACCACCCCAAATTTTTGCCCACAAATTTGAACCCTATAATCTGGACCTGATATTCATTGCAAACAAATTCGGATGTTTATATACTATGTAGGTTTGAAAACTAGCTGGATTTCATCATGTTGACTTAACATGCTACCTTGGCTTCCTGATCCGCTAACAAATAAAATGCTGAAGCAACTTTTGCACTGACACGGTCCAAGTCAGAGTCCTTCACAGGAGTGCCTTGTATGAACTCAACTTGGTGTCGGTAGCACATCAACAATGTCTTCAATTCAAACCTGCAAAATGTTCGATCTGAAAATGGAAAACTTACAGATATGGTTCTCTTGTTAACAAAGCTATAGAACTCTAGTATCAAATTATTGCTCTATTTTGCACAAAAAATTACCTGCTGCCAAACCCACAGACATTCTATGCACAAGAACTGGCAGCAAGAAATTCAAATTTCCTACAGTCATAGCAGAGCAAAATTACTAAATCCCACTTTTTGATTACACCATCCTTTTGATTAGTGTCTAACAAAGCTTCTCAATAGCAACTTAACTATGATTATACAAGAGTATATATTCTCTCTTCTTTATCTCACCCATCCAAGAAAACAGACACTCACTTGAGCCAGTCATCACATCAAACTGAGTAATATTTCATGCCATTCCGAACAAAACCAGATCTAATAATCAATTGGGCCAAGCCTTGTGCAGATCTATCACCTCAGGCATACATTTGCTACAACTGACAAATTTTTCACTGATTTCTTTACTGGCTTTTGTGGAGACATTGTCTTAGAGAAACTACCATGGATGCAAGAACCACATTGCAGATTAAAGTCTAAACCCTGAACCAAAACTATGGGGGCAGTGGAGAAGACATGCTTACGAGGGCTTGTAAGGAGCCATAAGTACAATTCGGAGAGGAAATGCATCCATATCTGCAATGCATCACAAGTGAACTTGCTTAGTATCCAGCCCAGGCTCAAATCTAGATGCAAGAGACCATGTGACAAATCTACACACAAGAGGCCAATATTAGGGAGAGGAACCTTGATTGTGATTTGGATGATAAAACTCTGATAGAAAGTCTTGAACAGTCGGGTATGTCAAGTTTCCACTGATGATTATGAAACGGGAGCCCACCACCTTCCTCACAGTAAACCTTCCACCAAATGGTCTACACATTATGTACAAACAAAAAACAAAATCACTGCCCAAGTTCACATCTAAAATGCCACAAGTAACTACGAACGAGTACTTGACACAAACCCTGATGATCGTAGCGCAAAAAAGGGGTTTAAAACATTTTATGTAAATCTACATTCCATATCTGTCAGCAAGTATAGAACAGAAGTTCCACCTGCGAGATGCAAGCTGCAAGATTCGGTTGATTTGAGCTGGTAAAATAATGACAGCTCCCAATATTACACAAATAACAACTACCCTTCCCCAGTTGGAGTTTGGAGTAATATCCCCATAGCCAACTGTGGAAATCTGTCACACATCACCCCAAGTAAAATTGAATATTTGTGCCACAAATGATGACAGTTTCTTGAAGCATGTGGTGCAAAGAAAACTATGGCTTCATGCATATGTATCTCAAGAGCTCCATGTGGATGAAACACAAAGCATTTGCAACCTCAATACAATCAGATTTCCCAATAGTCTAGTCAGTTGATTTGCCCAGAATCCATAGTGAGCTCCTTAAAAGGTGAAGAAAAGGAGACCTGATAATACATAGTGAACAACACTTACTGTGACAATTATGAAGTAAACTGCATCAAAAAAACTAAGGCAGCCTTGACTGCCACAGCCCTTTGAATCAATCACACTCTGAGCAGTTGCTTTGTTATCAACCCACTGCAACACCCCAGCAGCTACAAACACTGCACCCAAGCAAAAATGGATTCGTTAGCCTCTGACATCTAGCTTGCTTCATACCTTCATCTCTATAGTCATCAAATTTGGAACCAACCCATTGTGGTAAAGACTCTTAGTTCAGAGATCATGAAGATGCTTCCATTTCGGCTTACCTCTAGAAGAATAGAGAGTTACAAAGGAATGCAAATTTAGCTGGCTATCATCTTCCTTGGGCTATGTGAATGTGATGCCTGTCCATTTTTTGTTAAAAAAATGCATGACACAACTCAAATTCCACTGGTCTATTGTTTGGAACTTGCTTTCTAAATTGTCCATCTAAAAAATTATCCAGGAAGCTGAATATCATCATACCAACTCCGAGTGTATACATGACAAGAATGAAAATCTGCTCTCTGATTGCACCACCCGTCAGCCCTCCCACTTGAGTGATCACAGGCATGATCCTAATCATAGCAAACAAAATTAAAATTAGTGTCAACAGGGTACTCTTAGGTAATTAATATTGATCACACCTACATTATTTTCCTCAAAGGTCAAGGAAAAAAAATTCTCTTGTAAGGTTGGGTCCAGGAAAGTTAATTACCTTAGGACACGAAGGAAGAGCAAAATAGCAGCACCATTGTTGTTACCAGGGCTGTGAATCCCAACCAGAATAATTATCTTAGTTGTTGCATGCAGGACAATGTTATCTATGACACTCTGAACTCAAAAAAGCAGGTTTCCATCCAAACTTTGCATAAGGAATCAAGGCCAACTCAAGTTAATTCTGTGACTAAATGGTCACCAACAACAGTGTACACCTGACCCTCATAGACATTGTTGAGAAATGTGCTCATTTCCAAAAAACTTGAGGAAATTTGTGTGTTCACTTTGCCCATTCAGTATTATCTGACAATCAAACCTTGAACTTGGTGCACAAATAATTCTATCAGACTCAATGTGTACAGAGAATCATGTACAGGAATACAACTTGGGGGGAGTGGAGAGTATGATGGAGACAGACCTCCAATACAGGATGATAGGAAGAGTGCTGACAAAATCAACCAAACCCCTCAGCGAAAAAATGTAGTAGAGACGCACTGGGGCACTGAACAAAATTTTGCAGCAGTAGTTTAGAACATTGAGCATAAAAACCACAAGCCTGCAATATTGAACTCTGGGGCCTAGTCCATGGAGATATAACAGCGTTGCACCCATAACAAACAAATCTTAAACAGATGGAAAATTTTGAGCATCCAAATGGAATTATTACTGGTTTGACAGAGCTGCAGAATTCCCAGTTGGATGTAACTGCAGACATTAGAAATCATCATGAAGTCCACTGGAGGAAGCGGCTGGAGCAGCTTCTAGCTTAATGCAGATCTACTTCTCATAAGACTCAGGTAAGGAAAAACCTTTGATGCATCCTGGAGTGTTGCACTACAAGGTACTTAGAAGTCGGTAAATTACCTGTAAAGATTCAGGATGTAATCAAGCACGAAAAAGAGGCCACAAGCAAGTTGTACTACCCGCAACCAGGGAAGTTCATTTGCACCAATCTTGTAACTGTGCACACAGAAAAAAACAGTTTTTGTTTCAAAACGTGTTACAATATATATGTACCACAAGCCACCTGGGCAGCTTTGATCTAAAACAACAATAATGTCAAACTAGAAATTTTGCATCAGGTAGATGCAAAATACCACATTTTATAAGTGCAAGTTTGACAAATCTTCTTACAGACAGTAATTTAGAGATCATGGGAATTTGTTTTTAATCACAAAGCTTGAGGAACTTGCGTTGTAAAGATATAAAGAGCTACAGATGCCATCGCTGCCAGAAACTCTATCTGCAAATTTTCCCCCCGAAAAAAGGGGAGGAAAAAAAATAAAAAAAACAAAGAAACCCATGTCAAATCCAAAATGTTGAAAATCCATCTAAAATGTGCAATCCAAATGTGAATCACTGAATCAAACAGTGAACTAAAACACTAAAATTCAGATTTCAAACAAAAAAAATTCTGGAAATCACAAAAACTTGGTTCACAAATTATGCACAGTTGAATGCTGAAATTCTTTGCCTTACCCACATGAGGACATTTCCAAGTGGCCAACCACGAAGAGCTGTTCGCACTTTAGTGGTGAATGGCACTTCACCATACAAATAAGAGTCATGATAAGTTGCCAAAACTTCCTGCAGTAGTAGACCATCAACCACAACCCCATCATTCATTCATTCATTCATAAATTTGCATCATGTTGCAGAGCTTTGCAAATTCATGGGAAAACGGTAAGACTCCACTAAAACCTAAACATTTCACATATGATGCACCACATGACTGAAACCTTGAACAGCTTAATTTACCTGTAGCAGCCTCTATCTTTTGCTAACAGAAATTTCTCTGAGTAAGCCAATAAGAATTGTAGACAGAAGCCAATTGTTTGAATGGGTTTTGAAATATATTCTGCACTGCATTATATTGTTATAAGTATTATTTTTTCACACATATGTATTCTAATATTTCAATATTTTAATATAAATCTAAAAACATAAATTTTAATGATTCTAATCTTTGAATTTAAAATTATTTTACTATGAGTGCAATTTATGATTTAAAAAAAAAAGATTGGCTTAGTGAAATTTCAAACACACTTTTGAAAAGCAATATTTGTGCCAACGTTTCATCTTCACCATAGTGTGCTATGCATGCTTTCACCTGATCATGGTAGACATCCTATGTTTCATGATTCAAATCTCTACTGTGTTGATGGTAATATTAATCCATGGCACTAATAATCTAGTCGGAAAATCCCAAAGCCCAAATACTCGAATGAATTCGAGTTTCTGATTTGCAAGTTTTATGTAAACAAGCAAGAAAGAACGTGATCATAATCAGCTGACTTGACTGACTGACGATCCATTTCGGATCGAGAGGCTTTGGGAAGGAAGAATTGTAGTGATCAGAGCTCTGCAAGCAATTTATGGCAGATTTTCAAGAGGTTTTTCTGTTGTACCTTAGTAGCATGGATTTGCTTGCCTTGCGTTTGTTTTCTGAGCCATATAAAAGCATCAATGATCTTGTCCTCGAACGACCCCGTGAGTTTCCCGAAACTCATGTGTGGGAGTGATAGCTTCCGAGTCTGACGTTGCCTCGTTACTTCACGTACCCCGACGCTCTCGTCAACGTCGTCTCCAGGAATCGAATCACCATCGTCGTTCACAGGCGTGCATTCGCCGGTAGCGGACACAAGCACCCTGAAGGTAAAGCATTCCCAAATTTTATTCCTTTGTATTTTGGGTACCCTAACTGGCACTAAGATTGCCAGTTTAGATGCCAAACTCTCAGGGTAACTTCCACCTGGTCAGAAGTTACCATCAGCCAAGGTAACTTCTGACTGGTGAAAATTACCTGTCAGCCTGTCCATTTTTAAAAAAAATTATTAAACAAAAATCTGTTGTACTTTACTTAGGGAAGGTTTCGGATATAGGGCTTTTAGAATTTTCAGCCCCTTGCCTCCACGCAAAGCATTGCCTGGATTTTTCCTTTGTATGTTCATCCCCCTTGCCTGCCTGAAGAAACTTGTTTTCAGCAAGCTGGATCTTCTGCAATGGAAGGTACCAGCCAGGCTGTACTGGGATCTTCTGACCAGCGGAAAGTACCAGCCAGCCTCTCACTGGTTCTAAAAAGTGAAAAAATCCCAGCTCTTTACGTAGGAAAAGGACCTAAGTACAAGCACTTTCGTGATTTTCGACCTGTTCCCTTGGCCTACCGGCCTCTGGCACTAAGGCCTGTACATACTGACTTGGGAACAGACCTCAAATCTGAAAGGCCCTATATCTAGAACCTTCTCCTATACAAAAATTTCAAGTTGCACTCATATTCATGATCCAAGCCATGGGGAAAGATCAAAGTATTTTTAAGCTTGTCGATATTGACTAATTTTTCTTACAAGATCGATAGATATTAGCCGCATGATCATCAGATCAAATTCTTCTTTTAAACATATGTAAAAGGCGATTACCATGCATGTCGGAGGCAGCGCAACCTGCAAGTGCAAGTGATCAGAACAAATTAATTACCTGCGTGAGTGAGTGCCCCACTGGTTGTGGCCATGGCCAGAATCTTCGTCAAAGGAAGGAACTGACACTTCCACACGCTGATCCCCCTCTTCAAGCTTCAAGGAGTCAATACGGCAGCTGCTGGATCCAACTACAATAGATTTCAGGAACTGCATGAAGATCATAGCAAGTCACCACACTTTCCAGATCATGTCTAGATCGTCAGTTTCGACAAATTCTTCGCGAGAATGCTCAATATGCAGGCAAAAGAAGGAATCATGCATGTGTACAGCCCAGATCTACTCCTGGTCAGTTCTCAATCTGTAGTAGAGGTTGGAAAATCTAGAGATTAGAGACCCAAGCCGGGACGAGCGTGACAGAGAATTTCTTGCCCGCGGTCAATATTGCAACAGCCGTTTTATAGGCTGCATGCAAACATTCATGGAACGCGAATCATACGCAAAGCAGTCGTGCAGATTCTGAGCAGCTGAGACTATAGATTGAGCTACCCCGAATCCCCAAGCGGCATGCCTAGGGTTCAAGCTGCTGATCTGCATCTGGGCAGAGCCATTCAAGCTGTCGGGGGATCGGCCGCCTGAGTAAATCTTGCGAGCAATGCTTCTTCCTGAACGGTACGAGTTTATATGTAGCAAAAAGTTGCAGCGATCTTGTAATAATATCTAGCTGGAATTGTACAGCGAGCTGCAGCAGATGCAGGTGAGATTGTTCAAGACACAAAATTCGAAACCGTGAATATATTAGAGATAGAGAGAGAGAGGAAAAAACTTAGCCTGCACCTGGCGCGCGCCTGGCGACTACGAGTTTTGGCGCCCCTTCGATTAAACACATTCATCTTCGGCCGCGTTCTATGACCAGCTGCAGATCAAGCGTTGGACTGAGAAATATTATCCAATTTCTGTGGCAGCAGCTTTAAGCCAGCTTAAGCGTCGGAACAAAGAAACCAATCCCCAACACAAATTCTCCTATAACAAAGGGAGGACTCGCTCATCTAACTAGCGTCAAACAAAATGTAATAATTTATCACACCGCCTCAACAGTCCATCAGGAAATTCTTCCTTCAGCATTACTAGCTAGCGTCTACATGTCCAGAAATCCAAACCCGTCTACCCAAGACTAGAAACGATCATATGTAATATTCCGCACCCTCTAGGCCATCTAGTGGTCTTGACTCTTGTGCTACTACGTCGCGAGCTACCGGTGAGCTGGGACGCAAGGAACGTTCACTTCAGTCAAGGAAACTAGCTGCCTGATCAATGCAATTTATACCCTGGGCTTGAAGATTAATAGAGTTCTGCAAACTAGTTCAAACTTTGCCTTTAATTCACAGTGGTAGCTCGACTCAGATACAAACCATGCTGCAAGCCCGCGCCAGTAGTACCGGAACAGTAGTACCGCAAAGTAGTGGTGAACTTTGGAAATCTTTCTCTTTTCTTGGGTACCCACAAATCCGGCACACTTTAGTAATGAAGAAGAACCAATCGAGGTGGTCGACAACCGCAAGCGACAGAATAACCCAAAGACTGCACTCATGATGCATGTACCTCACAGGCCACTTGCGAATTTGCTAGTTTCCCAGCAACTTCGGCCAGCTCAAGTGATACGTAGTACCTGCACGTCATCGACACTGGCTCTAGTAATTAAACCCGCTCTTGGATCAGCTGCACAAATCGCACTGCAACGTCACTGCACACGAGGCTATTTTCCATCATGGGACATGATTTGATCTATAGGCTACGTCGAGCACAGTATTAAACTCAGAATCCACAACGTGGACTCTATCGGGTAAAACAATATTTTCTTGAAAATGGAAAGAATCAAAGCTCGGGAAACTAGACGTATAAATGCATGTAATTGGGAGTCAGAATTAATAGAATTCTCGCAGCCGGCCATCATCAATCCACGCTTCGCGCCGGGCTGGGGTTCCACCAATTAGAAGCCCCGAAAGAACTACGTCTTCCCTTCTTTCTCTTTCGCCACCAGTTCCTGCGTATCACGTATAGGTGAATGGTAGGTCTAGAGGGTATGCTGTCGTTTGTGGGCTTGGGAACTAGGGCGGTTGCCCTTGTTCCCATGCCCACAAACGAGAGAATACTGGATGCGACCTGGCTTTCACCTACTTATAAACGTGACCTAATTTGAGCTTGCGCAAGAGATCGCCCTCATTCCCATGCCCAGAAACGAAAGAAGACCACATGTGACCTGCCATTCACCTAGTTAAAAACCTGACCTAATTTGAGCTTGTGCAAGAAACCGCCCTCGTTCCCATGCCCCAAAAAAACAAGAGAATAGTACCCCGTGTGACCTGCTGCTATTCACGTACTTAAAAACCTGACCTAA
>Ga0116231_10001416_pt1 | contig 48845 bp, 38 predicted proteins | sample S1TSphgellanicum_2_FD_89695 | JGI IMG/M metagenome (GOLD analysis project Ga0116231, IMG submission 89695) | Host-associated microbial communities from peat moss isolated from Minnesota, USA - S1T2_Fd - Sphagnum magellanicum MG | ecosystem: Host-associated > Plants > Peat moss > Unclassified...
ATAATCAACAGCTATTTGCATAAACACTGAAAGAATTGTATTACAAACTTGTTAATAAAAATAAATTAAAATCAAAAAAAAAAAAAAAATAAACACAAAAAAAAAAAAAAAAAACAAAAGAAACAAAAAAAAAAAAAAAAAAAAAAAAAAAAAAATGATAGAAAAAGAAAAAATAAAATAAAAAAGAAGGAAATGATGAAAAAGTTATAACAATAGAAAAAAAAAACAAACCAAAGATTTTATTTTATTTTAAAAACTAAAGTAACCAAAAAAATGAAAAAAAATGATAAGAAGAAACATCTATAACACAGATAAAAAAGAAGAAATAATAATAATAATAATAATAGTAGTAGTAGCAGTAAAAAAAAAAATTAATGATGAAGAAAAGTTAGAACACAATGGAAGAGAAGAAGATAATGGTGAAAGAGAAAAAGAAAGAACAAAAGAGGAGCAAAAGAAGGAAGAGGAGAGAAAAAAAAGGAAGGAAATTTTTTGAAATCTAAAAGAAGGGTGAGTCAGTGAAAAGAAAAGAAAAAACCCACCTCAATGTTTGGTTTGTTTTCTTTCCCAGAAACATCCTAAAACCACGCTACTCTGAGGCCGTTACCTCCGCTAAAGCACTGGCAGTTTTGGGTTTTTGGCCTTGCCCACCAAGGCAAGGATATTGTGTTCAGATTCATTATAGGGTTTAGTAGCTTAAGGGATTTTGGCCCCTAGGTAATAATAATAGGTCTATTTTTATTCGAGGATTTTTGAAAGATGATATTTTGGGTTATGTTGAAACTTGAGATTAGTTATAATAGAGTTATGATATGTTGAAGGATTTTGGTATCTTTTAGAGGATTTTTTTTGAAGATATATTTTTGCATGGTGAAATATTTGAATTTCCATAATTCTTCTTTTGCCTTCAGATACTTTTAAAATGTAAATGGCAAAGGCCACAGTGTGACACACCCCTTCTCTTCTTCAGTTGATACTCACTAGGTCGGTATCATGAGAAATGCCCACTGTAGCATGAGCGAGCATTTCACTTTCCAAAATGCCTTGCCCTTTGCGGAGGAGAAATTCCACTGGATAAAGTGCCTTCCAGATACACTAGAAATTTTATGCCAATGCAGGAGGTAAGCTCTGTGGGCATCATCATCAGTTAGTCACCCCTGCCAAAACCAAAGAGCTCATCACCTGAAAACATTACAGTCCGGCGGGATGGCAGATTGTGTCATTTTCTTGACCACATTATGTGACATAATCTTCCAGTGATGATCATATGCTCACAATAATGACCATAATCTCTGTTGAACATCATTTTTTTTTCCCAAAATCGTTTGAATCTGCCACAACAGACCACGTCATCTCGTGGAATGATCTCACCTCTGCCCGTTATGTCGGGTACAGTGCCAGGTGCCAAAACCAGCGAGGCTGTCACCTGAAAACACTAAGGTCTAGGCTGGCAGATTATGTCATTTTCTTGACCACATTATGTGACATAATCTTCTAGTGACGACCATGCATTCGTAATAATGATCATAGTATCTATTGAACATGAATTCGTAAAATTTCAAATTGTTGATTCTGCCACCCCAGACCTTAATGTCATGGAATCGTCTCTCCCCTGACCATTATGTTGTGTATTGAGTGCATTGCCTAGCTCACCCTACTGGGTTCACCTGGTGCTGAACCCAACATAATGGGCTGGGGGTTGATCATTCCATTGTATACGAGACCTAGATTTTCCAACCTTTTCATTAGCTTTGCCAAATTACAGAATTGTCCATCATGACTTGAAACCATCGATCAAAACATTTCTTCCAAAATCGACAAGTCTCAGACTAGTTAGTCATAACTCTAAAACACTCGGAATCCACACAACAGTTACACACAAGAAAACCACCTTTTGAAACACCACTTCAATGATCCTACCAAATTTCTTTTGCAGAATTCTGCACGAGAGAAACAAAATCTGGAATAGAACTGCGCCATGATATGATGATGGAACTGCCTTGATATTAGAAGTAAGGATTCTAACCAGAACTGTCATGGCTAGTGATGGAATTGTCAGCCTCCAAGTGAAGAAGATTTGCTCAAAGGTAGGTAGGTAAATAAAGACAGATAATTATTTAGGTAATGAGTAGGTTAGTGATAAGTAGGTAGGTAATATGTAGGTTAGAAGGTAGGTAATAGGTAGGTTGATGATAACTAGGTAGCATCAGAGTGATGGGGGGCTTTTCAGCTTTCTCCCAAGCTCTTGAAACTCTTTCTCACCTTGGTCTCTGATTTTGCAGTTTTTCGAGATGGGTTTTGAGTAGAAGTTTTTGCTTGAATTGAAATGATGGGTTTCTCTGGTGGCGACTGAAGAGGCTTTTGCTAGAGATAAACATGGCCCGTATGCAACAGAAGAGGCTGGAGCAGGGATGGGTAGCATGTAGAGCTACAGAAGTGGAGCTCACAGGAGAGGAGCTCAGTACGCCTGCGCACTTCCCAATAAAAGGAAGTTCTGAGGGATGGATTGAAGCAGTTGTACCTGGAACGTAAGCATCCTTCCTCTCCTCTCCTCTTCTCATCAATTCTCTGTCTATCTATGGAATGCGAGCAAGCATCAAATCTGCTGCAAATTTTCTTTTTTAGCATCACAAAGCATAACCAGTTTTAGTTCACATGTTCAGATCCCATCAAGTTTTATGCTCTTGATTCCCACAAAGGAACTCAGAAAATAATTTGTGATTGTTGAGCTCTAAAAAAGAGCTAGAAACCCTAAAAAGTGAAAAGTAATATGTTGCTCTGCCATTCTCCTGTTTCTCAGAGTATTATACTTTCAATGGATCTCCACCTCGTTTTGAGGATTACAGGATATTCATATATTCATGGGTCTTTGATATTCTTTTCATTTCTGCATCAAGTCTTGGTGTTCATTTGCCCTTGACACAGAGTACTTATGGGTACCCACAACTTTCTCAAGTTCAGAAGGGATCTTTTTTTTAGGATTGGAAGTTGTCATTTGGTCAGGTTTCTGGACATTGGTCTTGAGTCTAAAATCATGTTTCTAGTTTGATTCACCAGAATGTATCATGTGTTACACAAAGGCTTCACACTATGAGCCACCATGCCCCAACTGTTCCTATGAGGATGTTGGTATGGGGCCTACAAGAAATGGGGTTGAGTTCATCAAATGTACTGACTGATAAAAAAATTGAGCTTTTGCAGAGTGTTGACAACGCTGCTGAAAAATGAGAAAATACCTGATCCATTCTACGGTCTTAATAATGAGGAGGTTCCAGATATAGCAGATGTGGGTCCAGATTATTACACATTTTGGTTCTGTAATCAATTCGATCTCCCCACTTTGGTGAGTTCTTGTAACTAACTACGTGAGCTTTTTCTATACACTGTTTGTTAAGCATCACAGCTTTGCAGTACTTTTTGCATCCTCAAAAGACATAGTTCAGATGCCAAATATGACAACCATTTGTGAGTGGTAAATCCAGTTTCAGTTGAAACAGGTTGCACACATATTGGACTATTTGTTTTGGGTACCCATGATTATAGTGTTGCATATCTTGTGTTCTTATGACTAGGGCAACAATCATATTTGTGGCATGGCCTTTGCTGACAGGTAGGAAATGGGAAGGCATGGCTGCTATTCAGGGCCATAAACTACCAAGCTGAGGTTTTTGTGAATGGACACAAAGAGGTACTATCCAAAGGCATGTTCCTGAGACACAGGTTGGACATCACCAACTGGTTGAACAAAGATGGGAGCAATTACCTGGCTGTGAAAGTTCACCCTCCAGACCATCCAGGCCACATCCCTCCAGAGGGTGGTCAGGGTGGAGATCATGATGTAAGGTGACCTGTTCTCTCTGTTTTCTCTGTTCTCTTTTCTTTCGGATTACCTCTTGATGTGTGGCCCTTTTATCAATTATCTGCAATCCTGAAGACTCTTCATGAGTGTGTAGTTTGTCCTCTCAATGCTTGACACAATGTCATGTTCATCAGAATTCACTTGGGTATGTTGTGTGAACAGATTGCCAAGGATGTGGCAGCCCAATATGTGCAGGGCTGGGATTGGATCTGCGCTATCCGGTAATGCTATTCAACCTTATCCTCACCATTTCACTGTTTCCATGGAGTTCCACATGGCATCATCCTCACATGAATTCCCTTGCCAACAGATATTCTGACTCAAATTTCCTGAGCATGCTTCAGAGACAGGAATACAGGTATTTGGGACGAGGTCTCGGTTTCCAACACTGGGGTATGCACCATTGCACATTGAAAGTGCTTGTTCAACAGATGAATAGAAGATCATTGCAGTCTCTAGCATGTCCTTTAGAAATCCATACTTATCCAAGATGTGCATCCAGTGTTCATAGTTTCAGAAATGGTGGGTGGGGTGTTTTTGCAGTCAGTGAGGATTTCAGACCCACATTTAGTGGCAACATTTGATGAGGGATATACAAATGCCACTTTATTCTCCAGCATGGAACTTATCAGCACCAAACCATTGCCCACAAATGTAACTGTGATGGTCAATGTGTCCATAGACATGGAGGAAGATGGTATTTGCCTAATTGAGCATCTGGCTACACAAGAAATTGTCTTAAATGCAGATGCCACCATACTCTACCCCTTCCCTCCGGTGTGCCTCTATGCAATTTTCCTGGTGCTTTTCTTCATGTGTCCTTCTCTGTCTCAACTGTGTTGTAAACCACTGAAGCCACTAAACCTACAAAACAACCTTGATGTAATTCTAGACATTCTGATGATGCCAGGATTGCAATGAAATTACTAGCCTGAAATTTTACTGTTTTTTCTTACTTACAGTTGTTAGTGTGCTGAAAATTGTATAGAATTTATAGATTGCACTTGATTGGTTTGTACTGATTTGTAGTTTGCAATATGACAGCTACGTTTTGTCAAACCAAAGCTGTGGTGGCCTAATGGTATGGGAGACCAACCCCTCTACAAAGTGGAGATCACGGTGACAGTTGATGGTGAAGGAGAGTCTGACACCTGGAGCCACTTATTTGGCTTCCGACATATTACTTCATATATTGATTCTTCCACAAATGGCCGGTACTATATGCTTTAAAATGCATTCTCACCCTAGATGCTAGGCATTTCCCCCTTTGTGCTCTCTGATCTCGGTCTTATGGGTTCATAGCTTGTTCCACACAGAAATTCACTGCATTGTAGATACATGAATAATAACCTCACAATAACTGTGTAATGTTTTTTGTTTTTATACAAAAAAGTAAAAAGACTTTAAAGTCTTCCTGCCACTATTTCTGTTAATAGGCACAGGCCTAGCTAACTGTTGCTATTTGGCATTACCTGCTTATTATGTATGTGCATCTGGGTTGACTGTAGGAAATTTGAGGTGAATGGGGAGCCACTATTCATACGTGGGGGCAACTGGATAGTCTCTGATGGGTTGCTTCGCCTTTCAGAGGATCGCTACAATACAGATGTTGGATTTCATGCTGATATGAACTTGAACATGATCCGTGTGTGGGGTGGCGCCTTGGCAGAGCGACCTGAATTCTACAATGCGTGTGACAAACGCGGTATTTTAGTAAGTGGCATCATCCTATTATCAACCTCAGTGGGAGGCACCCAGATACTCAATTTACAATTCTTTGTTCAAATTTCCTTTGCTTGATCTGAGTTAACATTTTGTTGACAAATAAGTGAGACATTCATGATCAGAGCACAAACATCAAATGTATGACTTCCTGTTTAACTCTCCTGGTACCCAGGTGTTTTGTCAACTATGGGCGGAAATATTCATGGCAAGAAAGTGTTTAATTTAATGACATAATGTTTGCAGGTCTGGCAAGAATTTTGGATCACGGGAGACTGCAATGGACGAGGAGTAGAACCATCAGATCCACAGTGGCCACTAGACCATGATTTGTTTCTGAAATGTGCTTGGGATACAGTGAAGCTCCTCAGGAACCATGCAAGTTTAGCACTTTGGGTGGGTGGAAATGAACAACAACCTGCTGATGACATCAATGATGCTTTAACATTGGGGCTTGCACTGCACTCCAGGAATGGCAATCCAAGTCTATGTCTTGATGGAACACGTGCATATATTAAGGGATCTCTTTGGGAAGGGTTTGCAGCTGGGAATGGATTATTCCGAGATGGTCCATATGGTATCCAAGTCCCTGAAAGATTCTTCCAAGAAAACTACTACCCATATGCATTCAATCCGGAAATTGGCAATGTGGGTGTACCTGTTGCTGCCACAATTCGGGCAACAATGCCACCAGAAGCTTGGGATCCCCCTCAAATTCTGGATGGGGAAATCCCAAATCCAACATGGTTCTACCACAAATTCATCCCTTATTCTGATGAGCAAAATCTCGTACCAGGACAAATTGAGTCATATGGTGTGCCAGAAGGATTGGATGATTTTTGTGAAAAAGTTGGTTTCAAAGCCCCTTTATTGAGATTTCAATTTTCCCCTTCAAAGAATTTTTGAGCTAAAACCTTTGAGATTTGTCCCAAGTCCAGTTCTGGCCCACAAACCAACACTGAAAATCTGTGTTATGTTACAATTGCAGGCACAACTGGTCAATTACGTCCAATATAGGGCACTCATAGAGGGCTGGAATTCATGGATGTGGACCCATTACACAGGAATGCTCATATGGAAGACTCAAAATCCATGGCCAGGTCTCCGGGGTCAAATGTATGACCATCTTTTGGACCAAACTGGGGCGTTTTTCGGTATACGCTGTGCAGCAGAGCCCATACATGTGCAGCTCAATCTCCTGACATATTCAATTGAGGTCAGCTTCCTCCTTTCATTGTGCAAGACATTCATACAAGTCCTTTGAAGTAAGGATAAGAACACCTAATTACTGAACTGATAATCTGAAATTGTCATGTTCTGCATATGCAATGAAACATCTCTAGATCTATGCAACATATATTGCCAATTGGTGACCTGACATGCATTTGCTTTACTTTTTCTTAGGCAATCAACACAAGAAAGGATCACCTCTCAGGTTTTTCAGTCAAAGCTACCATGTATGATATAGAAGGGGCTATAGTGTATACCAACACGATTGAGCACCTTACACTCCCAGCGTATATGACGGTCTCAGTTGGCAAAGTGCCTTTATTTGAGTCACCAAATACACAGCCAGTGTATTTTGTACTCCTCAAGCTCCTTAACTCCTCAGGAGCTTTGGTGTCAAGGAATTTCTACTGGGTACATCCAACTCCTGGGAGTTATGCTCTTCTGAGTGGTGCTTTCCGAGAGCAAAAAGTGCATATCAAAACAACCACACAAGTCCGATTGACAGGCAGATTGTCATACAGCATCTCCATCTATGTGGAAAATCCTTCAAAAGAGAGAGGAGACCAGCAGAAGGATGCAGGAGTTGGAGATGTCAGGGATGGAGTTGCATTTGGCCTTCAATTTTCAGTAAGAAATGCAAATTCCAAAGCTCAAGATAACCGCATCCTGCCTGTTACATATTCGCATAACTGGTTCTCACTTGTGCCTGGGGAAGCACTTACAGTGGAAGTCTTATTTGTGTTACATGATACCAAGGCACACCCAAAGCTCCTCTTACGAGGCTGGAATGTTTCAGAAATCAGCATAGCCCTTTGAATCAGATCTGATGCAATAAAATCTGCACAAGAGACCACAATGTAAGTTTACCTTCTGGACGTTACAATTCCTAGTATACATTCTAGAAATTAATGTGCAGTTTTAATCCCTAGTTTGATCAATATTACTATTTAGTCCTAAATTAGAATTGAGCTCTGGTCAACAACTAAAGTTGTAAATAGACGTGTCAATATTTTGTCAAGATTTCAGCTATGTTTGTTATCCAAATTTTGACAAAGAAAGTAACAATAATAGTTGATGAGAATAACAAGAACAGATAGTACAAAAGTTTGTGCCAGCTTTTTTTTTTGGGGGTGAATTTTCACCACTTGGTGACAAAAACTATCCAGTGCAACTCATACAAAGGATTCTTGTGAAAAAAAAGTGCCAAAGTTGCCAGATTTTGAGGAAAAAAATTCTCAAATTGTGACAATTAGACAATAAGTTTAGCAGGTTGCCAAAATGTAGCAGGATTCTTAAATTTGTTTACTTTCCTCTCTGACCTGTAGCCAAATTTGGGTAATTCCTCTTGTGGATGATTGCCTGTGTGGGTACATCACAAAATTGGAAAAAGAAAACTCTGGTTTGCACATGGTAACAGGCCCCAACTAATTAACACAAGGCAAAATAGGAAGGATTTTGCATTTACAAAGAACATTACGACTACATTCCACATGGTTGACACACAATGAACATTTTTCTCTTGACATTTTTTATTGTGTTTCTGTTCTCTAACTACATTTTAAATATTTTTGGAATCTGGGAGTTGACTACATATCACTGGGGCAGCTTGCATATTATATGGATGCCAGCAAATGGGGCATGTATTTCATATGAAATACAACTTTCCAGTTCTCTAATGTACTCAGCTTCAAATTTCTAAGGGCATTTCCACACACAAATGAGCCCTGGATTTGTCTGAGCATTACATATGGTAGCCCTTAGTAGTTTGGAGAAATCTTGTTGCTTGGCAGCTACTTACATTTGCAGATACTTACTGAGGCAAGTATGAACATCAGCATACCACTGGCTAAAAAATACTACCAGTCACGAAGTGGTTATAAGGTAGGCTTCTTTCATCAGATCTTACAATATGCATTTTCCTGAATTCAGCTCAACAATAAACAATGGTGATTTGCTGCTGGAAGCATGCTAGAGAAAATGGTTCACACTGAGGATACGAAAATGCAGAGCAGATGGGAGGCACTGTGTGGACCATGAACCAGAAACACTGGGAGAGCAAATATGTAGGCGTTCAAATCAAGGCAACAAAGGTTCAATTTTCCCAAACCTCATTCTTACCAAAATCTCAACAAGGACTTATCCAAATCCCAAATCAGCATGTGTAGCCCCCAAATTTCACTGGGATCTAATCCAGTCATACCACGTCTGGTGTGTGGGAAATGCAGTTGCTTTTGGATGGGAGAACTGGACCATATGCACCCATATTTGAGCAGTATCAAACCAAGGCCAAATACTTTGTCTCTGCTGCCCTGAAAAGAACAAAGGAACACAAATGCAACTCGCACCAAGTTCATTTCCTTCAAAATTTTAGTCATGGGGAGCCACATTTCTCTTCAAACACTTGCACAAAGAGCAATCCAGAAAAGTGTGGTTGTACTTACTGGGTCCTGTTGGACACTGTTGTTGTTGTCATAACCCCAATTCATTGATGAAGAAGCTGTGATATCAGGATCCCTGGGCTGATTCAACCACTTGGGATTCTTTCTCCCTCATATTGACAAAGCTGTCCATCATCTGCAGAAAATTTACAATACTTCAAACGGATCCATCTCTGAACCATCATCCCACAAGAGCTGATAAGTTCAGATTCTCTTCAGATGAATGCTAAAATCAATCAATTGCTGCTCAAAGGTTATAGTAGATCATGTTTTCACACTGTTTGTTCCACAGATCTTGCATGTATATCAGAACCATGATTTGCTCCTGCACACTAGTCTAGAAATCGTAACTCCAATTCTGCTTCATATAATTACCAGATTTTTTAGAGCAATTTTATGAATGACTGGCATATATATGGATGTCTTGTTTGCATACCTGAGTAGAAAACATGATGGAGGAGACTTGGGAGAGTACAGCAATCAATGTTGGGGGAAAAGCTCATGGAGCTGTGGGGAGGAGCCGTGACCATATGTGAGGAGTCTACAGAGAGTTTCTGGCAAAAATGTTCAACAACATTTCCGTTCAACAAATTTCTGACAAACTCTGGGGAGATAGAGTTTCTGTCTGGCACGCAGGTTCAACAACAATTTCCATTCAAAATTCAGAGAAACTGAGAGAGAATGTGCGTGGGTGTTTGCGGGACAAAATGTTGAACGAACATTTCCATTCAAACCCACAAGGGGGACGAGATCTGTTTACACGCCAAAAAATACAATTCCATAGTCAACTCTTGCACACACAACCACCTCCTCCTCCTCCTCAGCGGAATCGTTACCCTAAATCTAACGGTCTCAATCCAACTTCTGGAATTTTCCCCTAAATCCAACAGCCAAGAATAAAGTGTGCCTTCTCCCCCTTTGAAACCCTAACCCTAATCTTTTATAAACAGCTTGTGTCTTCCTGCACTCTCATTATCTACTCTTCCTGCTTCTGAACCCGGCCTTGCACCTTTTCCGCTGCTTTCTGGTGTGTCGTGTGCACTGTTCTACTGCTGCTGTTGATGTCTTTCAGATAAAGATTTGGTTTTTTATGCTTGTTGAGTTCGTGAGTTAGGATTTGTTTTTGGCTCTTCGTGTTAGTTGGTTCTGTGTAGTTGGGTGGTGCTTCTGCTGTTTTGCTTGCTTTTAGATTTCATCTTCGTTCTTTAAGCCTGTCTTTTGACCGATGGAAATAGAATGCATTAGATCTCTGTGATGGGCTTTGCATTTCAGGGTTAGTGTCTGTCTTGTTTGAGGATGATGATGAAACCAACAACATTTTCCAACACTTGGACTGAGTTTCATGATGCAAAACATTGCTGCGTTCTTTCTGAATCCTTCTTACGCGGTTTTATTGTTTGGCCATCGAGTGATGACAGAAACAAAGCAAAAATCTTAGGACACCTTCTTACACGATACAATTGTCGTGGATGAGAGTGAAACTTTTTCTGACGATGGAATAACAGCTCTTTTGTACAACACTTTGCTTTTATTCCTTTTTCTTTGCTGGTTAGCAGTCAGTTCCGTATCTTGCGATGAACAACCAACCGCTTCTTACACGGCACCATGGTAGTGTATGAGTGAGGCTTTTTGTGAGAATGGAACCTTGTCTGTTTTGTCCTGAAGAAATCAGTTGCGGCTTCGGTTTCTTTTCTCTTATTTCATTCTTTTATCTCGATGGTTGGCGGTCTGTCCCATCTCTTGTGATGATCAAACAAATACTTTCGTTCTGCCTAATGCTACTGAAAGAAGCAATGCGGAAAAAAGTTTGGAGACCTGAACTGAAGAGAGCTTCTGCTGCTTTTGTGTTAGTTCGCTTTCATATTTGTTTGTTATTATTGTTCTTTCTCCGCTGTGATGATGCAACTATTATGTACATGTTAGACTATGGAGATGTTCCTTGATGATCATCAGTGAAAAACACAACAAGAATCTGAGCGGAACTGTAGGGTACTTGGATCAAGGGGATTCATGAGCTTAAATTATAGTGCACAGATCTGCTTGTGATGCGTTTGAGTGCGTAGCACATTGTTTGCCTTCAAATTTGTGGATTTGCCCCTGAAATGAAAAAATATTTCCGTTTCTTATTCACATTTTGTAAAATTCCCTCGACTTCGATCTCTGAACCTTCGGTTTCCTCTTCAACTTCTAATCCTTCCTTGGTTTCCTCTTGAATCCTCAAGCCATTTGGTTTCCTCTTGAATCCTCAAGCCATTTGGTTTCCTCTTGAATCCTCAAGCCATTTGGTTTCCTCTTAAATCCCTAAACAGTTCGGTTTCCTGCTAAATCTCTTGATCCTTCCCTTGGTTTCCTCACGAACCGAGGACCTATGGTTTTCTCTTAAATCTCTTAACCTTCGAATACTTCGAATTTCTGAAGCTTTGGTCGCCTCTTGTGATGAACATTCCTATCTTGAGAGCATTCATCAATGATAGCTTCTTACACCAAAAGATCTGTTCTGAAGAGTATTGCAAAGGACCTAATTCTTCCAATGCCTTTCTTCGAACATTCCAATCTTGGAGAGCATCCATCAACGATAGCTTCTTAAACTAAAAAAGTGTTCTAATGAATGTCACAGTATACAAATCTTCTCAATATTACCTTCTTTTCTTGAATGTTGTGACAATGATACCAAAAGATTTTTTGCTCAATCAACATCCGTAAGTTGAAGACCTTTCCTTAAAATAGAGCATTGGGGAATGTCACTGATAGCGAAATTCAACATGTAAATTATTCATCATAACATTTCTTGCTTCACATAAGGCTGTCATTATATTGTCATTGACATCAAAGATGCTTTGACAAATAGTTCCTGAACGTCTGCTATAAGTTGCAACATGGACACTTTCAAAAAGTTGCCATGAATGTTTGTGATCACATCAAATACATCTCCATGAACTCTGCCCACACTTTCAACAATACAGACCACTGCAAAGGGAGAAACACATCTAATCACAAGAACAGAATCAACATATGTTATGCAAATGGGAAGATAAAGTTCTGGAAAATAGCAAAATCGCATCATTTAGAAATGATGTAAATTTGCGATCTTCAAAGAAGTAACTGTTTGGTATGTATCATACCCATGGCTATTGCCAAGGGAGGAGCAGTTGTAACGAAAGAACAGGGGCACACACCATACCCAATTGCTTCATAAAATTGGAAATATGCAGCAGATTGTAGATTGTTAAATTCTTACTGCCTGAGCTATAACATCATACTCCTAGATCTGCATAAATTCCTGCTGCCTACACTAGTATCTAAAACTAAGGGTCTCTAACGGGTCAAGATCACTCCGACCTCTCTCTCTTGAGCTCAACTGACCATTTCTTTTTTTCTCCCAGACCACAACCTCTTGAACACTTCCCAATTATAGATCCACATAGTGAGTAGACTGAAACCTTCCCTTAGAGATGCCCTGAACATATAAACCCTTGTACTCCTTCAACATTGGAAACAGAAAGATCCTACTATTACAACATCGACATTGACACAATTCACAAGCAGTAACTCTAATCCCTCTGGACATTACTCATGAGTTTGATAGAGGGAAGCTCAGCTCTCTATATGAAGATCATTGTTTCTGTGTTAAGGTAAACACTGGTATTCCTCTAGAGTTCCCAATCCTTGAAGGTACTTTCTCATAAGATGAAACAGACAGACAAGAGTTAAACACTCAAAACACAACAACATTTTGAGAAATCGGGATGGCCACTCTCAAGATCCCTAATTTCCTCATCACTCCCCTTGTCATCAACCCTTCAAACTACTCTTATAACTTACTCCTACATGTAGAAGCATATGGCGCAGCGGAGATTTTCACAACCTCAACATTTCGAAGCCATGCTACACAATTTTATGCTCTGTGTCTATCAGAATGCCAAATATCCACTTATCTTCTCTTGATCCCCAAAGCTTGCAGAAGATCCGATGCCCAAACTCCCACACAGCTCCTCTTTTTATCCTTCGCATCGCCTCCGTCTTCTTGTTAGACATTCATCAAGACACTTGCATAAACACAACAAAACCACACAAAATGTAACCAACGGAAACAAGGAAATAAAACAGGCGTTGTCAAACATGAAAGCCTTCCTAGCGCACATTACCTGCAAACAAACAAAGGTGCATGGCAAATAGTCACAGAATCAAACTCTTCACCATCGACGATTGATAACAGTGTCGTTTTCTGCTTTCGACAATTGATGGCACTGTTCTATCCAATTTAGACTTTCATCCCGCATGTCCTCATCACAAAGTGTTATACTTCACAAACACAACCACCCACTTGACACATGCACACCATGTCTTGGGGCGTGTTGCCCAACACAAATTGCTCTCATTTGAGGCTTTTGCAACTTCACTTTTTCCTTTGAATGTAATTATCAAATTTCTTATTTCAATTATTGTAGTACTTCACCATTTCAACATTTAATTGCCAAATAACTAATTAAATTTGAAATCTTAAATTTGGCACTTGGTTTTTTAATTTTGAAATTTTCGACATATAATCATTATACAAAACAATAAAGGCCTTGTTAATGTTATGGAATAGTCTAGTATGTCTAGACTGCCTCACATTGAAGAGCTTTTCATGTAAGGTCTTCGGTTCAAAACTTGAATTGAACTTCTAAATTTATTAAAATTTCAACACAAAAAATGAATAATTTTTCAAAAGTTTGACAAAACAAAAAATAATTTAATTTATGCCGAAATGGTAAAGGTACTTCAGTAATCAAATTTGCTCCACCCCACAAACCCCACAACTACTCTGACTTGCCTAAACTTCCAAGTTTTGGTATGACATCCATACAAAAGAACTCCAACAATATTGTAGCAATAATGATCAATGCAAATGGAGATTGTCCCTGGACACAAAATTGCGAGTCACAATACACACTCAACTTCACACCACATATTGCACATCATACAAATTTATCAAGGTTTAGAATGAGGACACCAGAACCCAACCCTGGCTCATGGGGTCTTGACAAGGGCTTCCTAAAACCTTCCACTGCTTTGCTGGGTTGTGTGGACTCAATATCCTTCAAGGACTCTATGTCAGTCAATCAGCAGCTTAATCATCTGCGATGTGGCCTCACAACATTTTGGGTCACAGTAGCAATCCCTTGAGTGCAGGCATAGGCAGCTGCAAACATGAGCAAGGCCAGTATAACAAAGGTTGCTCGCCATGCTCCTGCTGAGAGTGTAATTGCAATCCCAGTGCAAATAGCACCCAGCACCACCCCAATCTGATGAAACACATCAATCCCAGTTCAAGCATTAGCAACAGATCACAAAAGCACTCACACATGTATAGCAAGCCAGTCTCCACCACATACTATTCATAAGTACATAAAGATCCCCCTCACAATTGCCATTAGACCAACTCTATTTACCTTTTGAAACTTCTTGAAGCCATTAAGTGCTTGAAGGCATGACTTGCAGTGAACCACATGGCGGAAGTAACGATTTGTAGGGTCTCTGGCAAACATTGCACCAAATGACCCTCTTGCAGGATATGAAGATGCTGTTGCAGCAACTAGACCTGCTGGTGCAGCCTCAGCGACTGCCAGGTTGGCAGATTGTGACTGAGATCTGTGCCCAAAATAGTAAGGCATACCATGACCTGTAAGGTCAAGCCATTTGCGATACTCACTGACCCACGTATCTGACGATTTGAGGTTGAGATAAAGGTCTTTGGTGGCCACTTTTTTACGCACCAATGTTTCATTCTGGGAAGCCAGAAACCCCATGTCTTCTTCAAACACTCTATTGAACCGTGAATGGACAATCCAGCCTGGAACTGATTTAGCTAGGTTTCCAAATCTTGTACCCCCAAATCGCACCAACACCATTGACTTTCCTTGTCCAGTTGGGCGGCAAAGGAAGACAGCACTTGCATAGTCAACCTTGCCATCCTTGCCTACAATTTTAAAGTCATTTCGTAAACAGCAGGGTGCCTCAAACCGAGTTGTACTGGTTAGAGGAGTTGGGCCACCGAATCTTCCCCATTTCCCTGCAAACCCTCGAGAAGTGCGCTCTGTGACTTCAAAAACCTGTTGTTTTCACATGCAAAGCATCCACCAAATTATGCAGATGCCAATGCAACCTAAGACAATGACACTTTTACCTTGAGTATAATGCAGACTTCTTTTTCCTTGCTGGAGATTAAGGCTTAAATCGCACTAGAGCAAATTCACTATCCACACTTCCTCACTGCTGCAGAAAAGCTTTGTTGCTCTTACGAGCACAGCTCAATGGATCCTGTAATTTACTGTGATCACCATTCGCTAATAACAAAGCCCTTTGTGGTAATATTAATCAGAAACTTTCAGGCTTACCAAGGCTGAAGCATCTTCACGCTTGGCAGCAAAATCAGTCCGATCGTGTGAGATGGGGACATGAGCAGGGTCCATGAGGTTCTCGAGCACAACTGAGTGGTCATAGGGGAGCTCCTGAATGCTTGAGTTATGCTGAAACCCCTCCCTTGCATAGTGTTCAAACCAAGGAAGCTTCTTGGGATCCCCTGGCATCTTTTGTGAAAGCCACACCCATATTACTCCCTGTGATTCTCGCACTTCATATGGTCGGGTGCATGCAGCCTTTGGTATTTTTGCACCAGGTGCCAACTGCAACAAGAACCATGATCCATACACACTTTGTAAGCCACTCCCACCAACAAGATAGTTGCCTCCCAACAACAAAATTTACTCATGAGTGTGAATCTGCATATGCTTTCAAGAAAGAAAACTGCGCAACCAATGCATCAAAATCAGCACTCACTCATGTAGTCTTCAAAACTCTCAGATAGGAAAGACTAATTCCTCAGAACAAGTGAAGATTCATAGAGTCTACATGGGTTGATACAAACAGGTTATAAGTTGGAATTTCATGTTTACATTCAGAGTGCAGGTTAGACCTGTGGGATTTTGACGCAAGTACCGGTACCATTAAATTGCCAGCCATGGTATAGACACTCCAGATTCCCATTTGTAATCTGCCCTTCAGATAACTTTGCAGACCTGTCATTTGAATCTCACTGAGAATTTCTAGGAATGCCAACAAATATGTATCAATGCAACTGCTGAGAAAAACTCCAAAGTAACAAGGTAAAAGACAAATGTAGTGTCATTTCTGGCCAAACCAAAAAACAAATATGACGTGTATTGGTGCTGCAGTTCTAATCCTGTGATTGACAGACACTCTCCAAGAATCACAACATCAATTCATTCAAATGTCTCAAATAAGAACATATGTCAAAGCACCAATTACAGAAGTGTCTGTCCCCCAGCTCCAACAGGATAATGGAGGAAGAAAGACACCTCCACTTGCAAGCAAGAATTGAACCTTGACAGTGTGTGTCTGATAGTGCAGCAGCAAACACTGCCTCAATTCCCTTATGCTGCTATTTCAAAACTGTCTAAAATTGTTGGAAGCAAGCATTCTTGTTTCTTTGCCCTATTTGGAAACCCTCAACTGTGAAATGATAGCTCATAACATTACCTGACTGAAACCTGAACAGACAGACAGAAAAGAACTGTAGATTGGAGTTGGGTTTAGGGTTTATGGCTCAAATGCTTAATTGATCCAGATCAAAAAGAAACCAATTTGCCCTGTAGTTGAACTTGGCCTAGGGACCAAAATGGGGCACAGCAGCACGAAAAAACAACAAACCCTAGCATCTCTGTATTACCAAACCTTGAAGAAAAACTGCGAATTGAGGAACTTGAAAGTGCAAAAAGCCAGGAAGATGTTGCACCTGTGTGGGCACCGATCTTCAAAGCAATGGATCTTGCCATCGCCGTCATAGAAAAGGACAAGAGATCGGTCAAACACAGTAAGCCCTAGAGGAGAATTGGAGGGCATTTCAGCTGTTAAATACATGGGATACCATTCTTCTTCCCAACTGTACTCCACTCTGTCCCTTGTTATTCCAACATCGTCTTCTATCAAAGCTTCGTCTGTTGTTGTTCCTCGATCTGCTACTACTCGCCTCAAAACGTCCGCCCTTGAGTTCCGTCTTGAGGTATCCGCCGACAACATACATGAATCGAAAGTTTCATCTCCTCTGTGGCCTAATCGCTTGCTGATCATCATCAGATTTGAACCCGAAAGACTGGACATCACTTCCCACTTATTTCTATGAAGATGAGCTCTAGAGGCAGATGCACCCTTCGAACTGAATTGAGAGGCATTTGCTGAGCAAAAATTAATGCAATTGAGCTCAATCCTCGGTTGTACCAGCAGGCACAGACCACCACAGTTAGCCATTGCAACTTCTGACACCACTCAAGCTTTTGCTTACATGAAATTCTGATCAAAGAACTCACCTTTCCCTGAGTTCCTTCAACAATTAAGCTCCAAATCCTCCCAGCCAAATAATGTAAAGGATGGGGTAAAGCTTCAAAACCACAGATTTCTGAAGCACCCAAGGAGGGAGGGAGTGAGTGAGCTCACAAAGCTCACTTCTGATCCTCAAGGACACAAAACTTGAAACAAAACTTTAAAATTTTCCATAAGATTTTTATGAGAACTCCTGCAGAATCAAATAGGAAAATTTCGGTGAAATATTTCGGCCGCAAATTCTTTTGTCTTTGTCCTTTTTTCTGTGGACAACCACAGTCCATGTAACTGAGCATGATAGACTAAAAGGACTCTTCGTGCCACATGGCTGTATTCATTTCCTTTGGCCAATTTAACATTCACCTGGCATACAAAGAAAAAAAAGTTGTCTCTTTTTGTGGCGAATAATTGCCAAATGGTGAATCAAATAATGGGGTTAGGGTAGATCAGCTAGTGATCGGACAGTTAAGCCCTTAGGGCAGGCCAGATCCAATGGAAGGGCTCCATTGTTTCTGGTGTCCAAACAAAACTTGAACCTCTCCTCTTGGCAAATTTGACAGACTAACAATCGTCGAAAACAAATTAGAAATGAGAAAGTATTAATGCCCCCCAAAGTAAAGGGGCTCAAAAATTTGAAAAAACAAACCACCAAACACTACAAAGGCCAGTTCTTGAACACTCCAAAAATTTCTTTTATGTTGCTCTATTGCTATTAGATTTCAAAGATGATTTCTAAGACTCCTATAACACTTTAAATTGTTTAAAATGAATAAGAAATTAAAAAATTATGCACATTTTGCTATTTGAGAAAAATGTATTCTCTTTACTAATCTTTTTTGGCTAGTCCTTTGGCTTTGCATTTCAAAGACGATTTGTAAAACTTGAGAAGGCACTCCTATAATATTTTAAAACACTCAAAATGGAGAAAATTTTAAGAAGATCTACCAAAGTGTTTGATCATAGGCGGGCAATTGGTGATGGGTTGGCTTACCCTATGACTTGGAAATTGGAGAAAAACAAAAATGAAAACAAAAATTGCCAAAAGTTAGGGCTTTTAAGTGTGATGCCACCTCTATCAAATTCCATTGCCATTCCATTTACCTACAATCTTGATCTTTTCACCACCTAGCTCCCCTTTGCTATACTCCTTCGCCATTGTTACACCTTTGTTGAGACATATCGCAATTTTTACACCACTATTGCAATTGAAATCACCATCATGATTCTTCTAAGCTTTTTAAAGTTATAACTTGCTTCAAGATCGTTGCAACTAGTTTTTATTGTTGTACATTAAAAAATTTAGAATTTTTTAATGTGTACTTTGAAATCCAATGTATTCATGTTTGGAGGTTGCGATTAGTTATGTTTGAAGGTTGTGAGAGAAAGGACATGGGCTACAACAAGTTCTTCAATGGACATGGATCGCTCAATATTCACTATTATAATCAAGTTGGAGTTGAACAAACTCAAAGTTTTAAAATCTAAACTTCAAGGTGTTTTTTGTTTTTTTTTTCTTGTGTGCTTATTCATTCATCTTTTTTTCCATTTCATATTTCCAAGATTCCCCATGCCTCCTCTTGTGATTTTGAAAAACTTCAAATTCAAACCCATTTTCCTTCTTGCTACAAATGTTGAAACTATTGATATAAAAATATTTGATCCAAAACCTCTCACTATAGCATTTACTTTAGAACCTTTCGTTGCAACATCTACTTCAAAATCTTTCATTGTAACATTTGCTTTAAAACTTGTTTCAAAACTTGTAAGTCAAGTTTGTCATATTTCAACAACAAAGAAAAAAACCCAAGATTATGAGGGTATAAAGCAATTCCAAGATAGATGGGTGGCACATCTTCCTTTGGCAAAGTCGATACTGGATGATATAGGTAATGAACATCAGGTTCAATGTGCAATTTGCTCAAAAATAGAAGGGAAGGAAAAGCTATTGGTTCTTAAACTTGATAGTTTGTTCATGCATGCAAGTAGGCAAAAAGCCAAAGTTCCTAGTCGCGGTGTGGAAGTTGGTTCATTTTATTTCTATCATAAATGTTAGCATGTTCATAATGAAAAAATTTACATTGTTGTAGCTCATTGTTCAATTTTAAATCTTATCATTGTAGAAGTTCCCCAAAATAAAAATAAAAATTGTGCAATTTGTTACAGTGTTTCATTTGTTGTCTAAAGGTCAGGCAATGACGAATTTTGAAAGATTGAAAGATTTAAACAATTATCATACATAGGTTTGCCTTTGCACCATTGCCTCCATCCATGCTCCTTGTTAAACACCTAAACTAGTTGCAAATGGCAAACCACACACTAGTGAGTTCTAGCATTCAAACTCATCTCATAACCTAGGGCTAACCCCAACCTCTAGACTGGTGGGACTCAACATGTGAACTTCCCAACTGGTACAAAGCCTTGTCACCCAAGATTACCATCTTCTAGTTTGGTAGCATTCATGAATTACATAGGTGCCGACAAGTGAAGGTTTAAGGAAGGGGGCTCAAGGAAATGTCCTTGAGTTCACTATGTTTAAGGTCAAACACACCTAACAAACATTGGACTGATTATTCAGGTTGGGGTATTGTTGAATCAATGAATGATTTGTTGCTGCAATCCACTTGCAATATTGTCAATGTTGTTAATTTCTTATTTGTGAGTGCAGATGAAATGAAAACCATAGATAATGCATCTTGGATTTTTCTTCACATTTATGTTGTTCAAGCTTGAAAGTAAATCCCTCTTATTGTGTGGAAAAGATTGAAGTGCAAAGAACATCTAATAATGTGTTTCAACTCATGCTTAAAGCTTTGGAGACTTTTGCTAATGTGAATGTTGAAATATTAGGAGGTAAACTCATTTGCATTGGAACAGATGGTAACAGTGTTTTCCATAGTTCAAAAAATGGTGTGACTAATTAGATGAAGGAAACAATGGTTCCATTTTTTATGGGAATGCATTGTTTTGCTCATCAAACAAACTTTGCTATGTTGGTGCTTCCAAAACTCAATATGGTAGCTTGATTGGAAACTTTGCTTCTGGCTATGTATGTGTTTTTCCCACTCACCAAAAAAGTACCTTGAGTTTTACAAACTATGTGAAGTGTTCATGGAAAAAAAAAAACAAGTTGTTTCAAAATGTGAAGACCAAATGGATTAATATTTTACCTCTTCTATAACATGTTATGAAAAAATACTAACCCTTAATTATAAAGATGTATGCTAATGCTCCAAAAAACAACATTGCCATTAAAAATTTAAGCCTTCTTTGTGACTTGGAATTAATTATGGGGTTACATGCCATTGTCCCACTTTTGGATTTTGTGCATGTCCTAATCAAATTGGCCCAATCCTGTGATGTTTTCATATGTAACTTCATTGATGCAATGGTGTGCCATTTTGAGTTTTATTGACTTTACTATGATCCATACATCAAGTTTGATGACCCAATTTTTTACGAGCTGAATGTTCTTGAGTCACTCATGATTAGCAAAAATTGCTAATGAATTAGTGCATAGATTTAAATGGCAAGGAACCTGACCATCTTGTTATTGAATTAGCTAGTTTTAAATTTGTTATCAACCAACATTGTTTTATAATAGGTAATTTGAAACTTGTGTTGAGGCCAAACTTCCCTTTTGACGCACTCCCAAGCTCTTTAATGGACTCAAATGTGAGTCCAAACTGAAAACAGTGGAAGAACAAAGAGTCAGGGCACGCTCCCTAGCTCGTAACACTTTGAAGGGGTAGAGGGGTGTGTTGGAGCTCCGGGATGGGATTAGGATGAGTGACAAGCATCAACTACTCACACAAACTTGCACAAAACCAACACATGGTGGTTAGTGCATAGTTGGAGCACTTTTAGTGCTAGGACAAGCCACGGGCAACTCGGACTCACAAGACTCACCACAGCTCGAACTTGGGGGAAGCCACCACCTTCCCCCTTATAGTATATTCTATGCCTCTCCACGAGGCTCACATCCAAATGGCTTTTTGTTTCATGACTCCCAAATGGGAGTCCCGAAATTACCAAATTCGAGACTCTTGCAACTTTGAAACCCCATAACTTTACGTATAGACCTCCGATTGAGATGAAGTCTAAAGCAAAGCTATAGCCTTCATCAAGGGCTTTTCAACGGTATGTGGCATGCCACCTTCACGCAAGGAAATCTGGTCGACTCCTGACTTTTAATGGTCGGGAGTCAAATTACCAATTTGATTCCCGACCTTTCTTTTGGCCATAACTTGTGTTTCAAATGTCCAAATGGGTGATGCGAGCTCATTTTAGACATCTACGTTTCAATAGCTTTCCATTGATATAAAGAACTCTTCAAACCAATGGGTTTTAACCCCTGCAATCTCTCCCTGAAAATTTGAGAGTCCTTCGAGATTCCAACTCCCCAAGTGGGAGTTGCTTTGGGAGTGTGAGGGTTCATTCTTTCACACTTTCTTGCACTCCCGAGAATATAAGATGTGCCTCCTGGGTCTCCCTCTTGTCTCGTCCTCTTGCAAGCCCTTGCCTTGGTCGCGAGCCCAAAGTTAGGGTTGCAACACCTTTGGTGATGGCTCATGTGAAATCAAATTGTGAAAAATATACCAAGGTTTTAATGTATGAGCTACAAGGCAAATTCCCAAACCATGAGTTGAAAAACATTGGGTGTGATTTACCCAAACTTTTGGGCTCAAAACTTTGATAATGTTGGTGATGTTTTTCACCGATCTTGATTTTTATCAAGGTTGCCTGTTGTAGCCCTCACAAGGTTGGAAAAGATGGGGTGTGGATGAAAGTTTTCCTCAATGGTTATCTTTTGGATTCACAATGTTTTTTCTTTAAAATGGCTACAAACATTGAATCAATTTTGAAAAAGGTTTGTAATGTCAACCCTATGATTCAATTGTGGGCCAAGATTCATCCTTCTATTATCTTCAAGCTAAAACTATTAGAATTTATTAAATTAGCTAAAATAGTTTGTATTCAAGTCTTAAGGCCTATGGAAGATGAACATTGTTTTTCAGTATTATGGTGTTCATAAAAAACAAGTTATGAAACTACTTGACTTGCCATTTGGATTTATGCACTCAATTTTATGCACAAAGGTTTTACACACTTGGGAACTTCCCATTTGAAAAGGCCACAAACTTGTGGGGGAGCACGAAAGCCCAACATTGTGTTGATCCTTCAAAGCATATGTTCTTATACAAGTGGTATAACTTAGGTTTTATTTCCCTATTCCTTATTTGTTGGGGTACCTTGCATTATCCATAGTGCAAAATGCACACTTATAATGAATATACTTTTTCTCCTCTTTTAAAACTCATGAATTTTTTTTGGATATCACGTTTTTTTAAATCCTCGTATTCCTTGAATCATTACATCTTTGTTGGTCGGTAAGGAATGCAACATGTGACATGGAACAAAAAGCATGGCTCGGGGTCTTAGGGTTTTTGTTTGGACTTTGTATATGGTTGTATTTCTATTTTGTTGTTTGTATTGTGGTTGGGGGATACATTGGGTTGTGGGTGCAAAAACACTGCTTTGCACCAAGCAAAGTTTTTTTTGAGACTAAGGTTCAATTCCCTAAACAATGGCTTGTTCAATTATGCAATGTGCATAAAATTTAGATTATTCCAAAATTGTAAAGTTTAAAGGTTAGAATAAAAGTTTAAAATTTGAAGATTCAACACTATCATTTATCACTGCATTGTGAAACATGCACTCAAATGCAATGTGCAGCCCTTTTAGTCCATTAACTACCAAAATTAAAACTTTTCAACTGTATTGAGTACCACATTAGTTATAAAAAAATATATATGTAATCGCCAATTTTTGAATTTTGAAAAAAATATAATAGCCAAGTATTCAACCACAAAAAAATAGTAGCCAATTCTTTTCTTAGAAAAATGGCTCAAATAGCTATATTACACATTCTTTCTTCATGATTTTAACCACTTTAGTGACTTTGAAAATTTTGAAAAAATAAGTGTTTGTCTAAGGTACTTAAATATTCAATTATTTACTTCCAATTATATTCACACCCTTCATGTAATTTTGGATAAATTTTATTTAATTTTGATTAGATTTTCAATTCATCAATTCAATTTTGTTTAAGTTATGTCCATATTGGTGTGATATTGGTCCAAATATCATAGTACCTAAAGGATTTTGGCACAAATTGAATTATTTTAAATTTTTCTAGATTTTAAAAATTGATTTGATACTTGTGTTGAAATTTTTATCGAATTAAATATTTAACAATTTTCAACTATCAAGTTTGAATTGACATTAAATTTAGGATTGAATTGTGCAAACCTTCAAGATCAAGAATAAGACTAAGATAGTTTAGACACATTGAACAATTTCACAAACTTAAAAAGGATGTTATTATTATTATTTATAACAATTACTTGCTGAAATTTTCAAAATTTTAAAACCAAGTGTCAAAGTTAGGATTTAAAATTTAACTAATTATTCGATAATTTCTTGCTGAATCTAATAAGGGAGTACAATATTTGATAAAAACATGTAAGTATAATAGTTTTATTATGATACCTATATAATACAATAATTTAAATTAATTATGAAATTTCAAACTAAATTTGATTCAATTTCATATACATTTGATAGAAATTTGTAGGTCACCTATTTGAAATTGGTCAAGATTGGATAGTTAGAACCCCAATTGAAATCAAATTGGTTTAATCAAAATCCATTTTTAAAAAGTAAAAAAAAAGAATCCAAATCTAACCTTGGTTGACCTTGGATTAACAATTGACATCAATTTAATTTGACTAAAATCCATCTAAATCTATAATTAGATGTACATTTGGACCAAAAATTGAGCTAGATGAACGTCTAAAAAGGACATGGCCTCCAAAATAAAATAAACGACATAAAATTTTTAATCAATTAATGTAGATGAAATTGAATCAATTTTCATTTAAGATTCCAAAATCAATATTTCATTTTGAACAACTATTGTATTCACATATTTCATGTAATTTCATCCATAGCCTTCTCAACATATATATTTTAAAAGAACAACATACACAAAGGAATCTCAAGGTTTTCAAAACCTTGTGTGATAAATAGTGATAGTAAGTTGAGAAACATGTGGTTTACGATTAACCTACAATTGATTTAATCAAAATATTAAATGTTTGAATAACATAAAATTTAAAATAAAAAATTAGACTTTGAACATGTTTCAACTAAAAATGAGTGAAAATTTTAAGTGAAAAAAAATAATTATTGTGATCAACTTTTATGGTTTAAAAAGTCTTGCCCATTTTAATGCACTCCCAATTTGCAAACATTGATATATTGCCTAGAAACTAGATCAATTTTTTTTTAAAAATTTGTTTTGCTACCTTCTTTGCTTTCCTTTTTCCTTCTTGTAATTTTTTGGGGAAACAAATCATTTATTTTCCCATGCATTTCATTCAATTCATGACACACATTCAAAGAAAGTTGTAACCTTTACAACATATTCATGGGATGTAAAAATCACACATCATTTAATAAATTCATAATATTTTCAAAATTGCTTAAATAATTTTGATTAATGGAATAAAAATGTAGCTTCGACACAAATTTGGAATATAAATAATGAAATTTGAAAATTTCATGTTTAAAATAAAACATTCTTGAATATTCCAAAAGACTATGTATTTTATTTCACAAATTTTGTTCTTTGAGAAAAATAAAATTGAAAATTACGATTCTTTAAAAATAATATAATTAGCATCAAAGATGTCAATGTACTACAATAATAAATAAATGTAAATATAAAAATGACATCCATGTACAATAAATTATGTAATAAACTAAATGGATTGTTCTTTTTTAGTAAGTCATATTTGCATAAGGTACAACAATCACCAAATGAGCGTAAAAAGACATACAAACCATTTTATTTGATGAAATCATTCTCGTTTTATGGCAAAATTTTCATTTGTAATCCTATTTTGCAATGCAATAATAGTTATATAGGTTTCCATAAATTGTAAGGATAATCTAGATTCATATAATTTAAATTCATCACTAATTTTTATATTGAAATTTTGTTAGGATTTATCATCAAACGATGACATTTGTATTGAGGACAATGTTAGTCATTTGCCCATATAAATAATGATGTTTGAAATTGATTGTTTAATTAAAAAAATTCCAATGAAAATATCTCAAATTTAATTGATCATGAATACATAGATGGATAATTTTTATTCAATAAAAAATCCATGCAAAGCTCTTTTTATATATTTATGAATGAAAAATTTGGATTGCCAAACATGCCATATTTCAATTGATTATAAGTAATAATTCATTTTGTCATAAGAGATGCACAAATTCATTTTAGTTTATTTATTCATATTATGTATGCAATATTGTAATAATGATCAAATGACATTTTGCATGTATAATGTTTTGTAAACATTCACAAATCTTTATTCACTTTTGCTAAAGATTGATTTTATGAAACAATAAAATGTCAAATGTGGGTTTCAAAAATAATATCATCCACAAATGCATCATTTCAGCCATTATTTGATCAATTTTATTATTTATTATTTTATTTTAAAATTATTTTAGTTTTTGTTTCATCGTTTTGAATTAATTTGATAAATATGTAGGTTTGAATGTTTAGGTTTTTGTTTTTTTTATAAAAATGAATAATTTTGTCACTTTAAAAATGTTTGTAAAACTATAAATGGGTTGATACCATATGGCTTGTGTTATATAATAATGACATGATGCACAAAACTTTGATCAAATGATCAAAACACATACCAAAACATTGTTTTAACCAAAAAAAAGACACAAGAAAAACATTGAAAAAAATAGTACATTTTTTGTTTTTGGTCCAATAATTTTTCAACTGTTTCTTTTCATATAGTACACACATAATGGGGTGAACAACATTTGTTGTGTAACAACTTAAATGAATGCAAACACAATGAAAGAAAAAATAAATGTGCAAGCTTAAACATAAAAAATTCATGACAAAAAATGTTCAATAAAAAATCAGAATCTACATGATAAAAACACAATGCTAAACAATTTTAACAATTTTAATTCTATGGTTAACCTTCATTCTTGTTTTGTGTTCGAAACACATTTTCTTTAAATAAGGGCATAATGACATTAACATGTATCGCAACAAATGTAACCAGTGTTTTGTTTTTCACATTTAGAAATAGTAATTTATTTGGTCTTGAAAATATAAGATTTTTTAATATTTTAAGGTTCATAATATATCATTGGAACATGTGAATTAATTTTTTAAAAAATTGATGAACAAAAAGCTTTCAAAAACACTCATTAAACATTGTAACACAAGTTTTTTAGCACTAAAAAAACTTATAAATAAATGTCAAAACTTTTGAAAATTACATACATGTTGAAATCTTTTACATAACCTTGACACAATAACATAAAGAAGATTTTAAAGATTTTTGAAGACTTTTTAAAAAATATTTCTCCAAAAGCGTCCCTTAAGCAGGTGAATGCAGCTCATGTTATCTCATTTGCACCCATCATTGTGAAACTCATAACACATTTTCATATTTGCTCCTTCTTGCCCTTTGTGCATGCAATTCCCACATAATATTTACATAATTGTAAGAATTGACACAAAATTTATTCAATTTATGATTTATGAAACTAAAAAGAAAGCAAAAAGGAGATTGAGTATTATGCATAGTATCAACATGATTCCTTCATAGTTGTTTCCACATGCTAAATGTAAAAGACATTTTTCCATCCTCATATTTTGCATTGACATTTGTTTGTTTGTTAACAATCTTTTAAGCAATGTTAACATATCCACATGAACCCTAATTAGACAACATAGTCATATATGTCCATGACATGACATGTTAAAATAACTTTGATATAAATGACTTTTTGGGCATCGGGTAATAATGATATGATGCAATATGTAACATATAATTAATTATCCTTATTTTCACAAAGACTAAAAGCATTGGAAAAACAAATATTCTTGTTGAGCCATAATTTTTTTCAAATGTTCTTGAAGTGAGAAACATTAATTCATTCATATGTGAAATTGAGGTGTGAACAACCTTGCAATGCAATTTGAATTGAAATTTAATTGAGTTTAAATTTAATTCAACTAATCCAACCGAATTCAATTCAACAATGAGATTAAAATTCAATTGAAATGAATTCAAATTCAATTCAAAACAATGGAATGCAAATTGATGGAGAAAGTATTCAAAGTTTTATTGGCTATATGGTGTTAGGAAAAAAAAACTTTAAAAGGACACAAATTCAAAAAGATGCCTTTCCATGGCTTTTCACTTGGGAATGGGCTAAATAAGTTTCAATTTGAAATTATCCAATCTATGATGACTTATGAAATCTATAATTCTCTTACTTAAACTAGCTATGATGAATCATTGTCACTAGAATTTTGAACATAATTACTCATATTACTTTATTTTGTTTTATACATTATAATGTGTATTTCTTGACTTAAGAATGTAATAGATTTTTGAAAAGTGAAATATCAAATCATTGAGCCTTGCCTAGACCTCTACTTGTAGAGCTTGTAAAAGAACTGGGGATTTTTTCCTAAGTGTATTTTGATGTTGGTTATATGATGCAATATTGCATGGTACCTAAGGACATCTGGAAGTTCCTGGCCATTCTGGCATAGTACCTTCCAGACTGATGGAAAGTACATCTTTTTATTTTCATCTTTAAATACTAGAACAAACAGAAACTACACAAGAAATAATAAAACGAAATCTTGTTTCTTTATGCAGACGAAGGGTCTAAAGATAGACCCTTCTCCTGTACTTCAAGTTCAAAGTACTTAATCTTTTAAGCTAACTTTCTACTTACAAAGTATTTTATATACTCACCTATTTATCTTCATAAGTGGAAGCTACTTCTAATGTTGAGGTATCATAGAGGGTTATATTCTTTCAAGGTTTTCCTACTGTGTTCATTGCTGTTTTTTCCCCTAGGAGCACGTATGAGACATCATGGATTCTCCTCTATCTATCCATACAAGTCTCAACAACATATAAAAGTAATGCATAGGTTTCCATGTGCATCTATGTGCTGTGGACCAGATGAATTAAGTTAGCCTCTTTGAATTTGCTTGAAATAGATTTTGGAGCATCATCATGCTGGGCTCCATATGAAACTGTGAAACATTGTGTTGCATTGGAAATTGATAGCAAAATCCAGCAATGAGATTTCTCCTTGCCTCAATTATGCCATTTGTTGGGTTGATGACCTGTTATGATCACCAAGGATAGGCTAGACTTTTAAGTATTTTCATATGCTAATGTATTGTGATCTTAATAACTGGATAGTTGAAAGACAAAGCTCTGTTGCAAGTTGCAACTCTTCAAATTTTGCATCCATCTGTTGCATCGAAGCTTTTTGCTGGATTGAGTTTTTTTTATAGTTTAGCTTTTATTGAGACTATTGACAACTGGGGTTTTCATGTCCAACAAGGTGGGTAGATATTTTTGGAGGATGTTGGCTTGATTTCAATGGGTTAACATTTCAATGTTGCAATGCAGGGGTTTGTTGCAGGTTCCAAGCACTCATTGTCAAATATTCCTTATGTGAGCATACAGAGCGATCAAATTTCAACTGCAGAAACTTCAATCTTCCATCTCTTTGCAAGTTGGAGGTTACCATAGCCTTCATTGTGGATAGCTCAGTATCGCAATTCATCATGCACACATTTTGCAAGCTTTTGTATGCAGTTTATAGCAGGTCAAGGAAAGGTGCTCTTGAAATTGGTTCAAGTGTATCTGGTGATTTAACATGCTGAATTACTCTTTGTGTTTTGGCTTGGACTCCTTTGTCATCCTCTAGGGCTAACTTCTGATCTTGTGGGGGTTGTCTCCTGTAGGAGAATTATTATTGGCAGTCTAGATGAAGTTAGGGCATCAGTATGGATTGAGAGCCCCTGCAAATCCACACAAAATGATTTCTGGCATGTGGGTTAGTTGTATTACCTCCCTAATTAGAATTTGGACATTTAATTTTTTTTGTCAATCTGACAAGCTTAGACTTGAGCTTGAATTTAAAGCAGTTGAATTTAGGGCAGTAAAATCTGCCTTTGCTTTCGATGTTGTGACCTCCTAGAAGATTCATTGCAGAATCTTTGTGTAATTTAGTAAGTAGTCCTGTTTTGAAAATGGTTTGATCAGTAAAAAATATTCTAGTGGCAATTTTGTAAGGGAGATGGCTAAGATCGCTCATGAATATTGATAGTTGACAAGAACATAACGTCTTAGTGTTCTCTCTGAACCATTGGATCTTGGTGATGGTAGAACATACACCAAGCTAACTTGATATGGGTCACCAAATAGACCTTTCACCCAAAACATTCATGGGTCCATAATTGGCTTAAACATTAGGGAATATCGATTATGGTAACCAAAACTTGGATGCAAGAAAAATTTATAAATGCATATGGAACTCTCAACTTCCAAGGGGCTACAAACAAAACAACAAGATATATAACTCCCATAGACTAATGCTACAAATCCATAAGTTCCAAAAAAGTTCTTACATAGAATGGAAAGGAAGCCATGAAACATCATGACCTAGGGATAAAAACATGATATCATAACACGAAATAGTCCTAAAAACAACTTAAAAACCACTTTCTTTGATTTCCAGTTTTGACTTCATTGTATCTAACCGTGTAGGAATAGGGTTTAGGGTTCAAGAACACTAGAGCTGCCAAAACCTTACACTAATTCCGTTAACATTCAGTAGTAGACACAAGTTTTGGAGGGAGTCTCATCCAAATCCTCGCAATGAGCCTAACAAAAAGCTTGATACAGGAGCAAAGGATAAATCGCCAGTAGCATCAAATGCCACCTCGAATGACTTCTTTGAGGTCTTGAGATGCTGAGTGATCTCCCATTCTCTTGGGTCATTGATTAGTTTCATGAAATATTTCCGATGTTCACCTTCTGGGTCCATTTCCAAGATATGGCTTTTTCTTGATTCCAACTGCTCTAACTCTGTAGTAGCAATGTCATGTTCACCTTCCTTTGCATCAATGACCTCCTTAAGAACAACACTTTGAGTTGTTCTATTGATGATTGTTTTTTTCACCATTGTTGATGTTCTAGGTACAGGGTCCAAAAACAATCTCTGAGACCTGTCCATCCTCACATACACTATCTTGTTATCAGTGCAGTAGTCTGAATTCATCTCCAAATCGCTTGGTGCGATCCTAAATCTTCGATAAGTTGCATTGGGTTCAATTACAACCCTTCCAAATTGTTTTGGTGGAATCTCAAACCACATGTTTATTACATCTCCATTACCTTCTCTCACCCGAATGCAACTTTCAACACCTGTGCGGTTGAAAATCATTGTTCGAACCATCTTGTATTTGAAAAGTTGGCAACTTTCTATTTGACCTTCATCATGAGAAAAACATGAAAATAATTAAACATCATATTTCAAACAACAATTGACATTTGCAGTTCAGTTCCATAAACATTGTTTCAATATTCTCATAAGTTATATTGAATCTACCCATTTGTTGCCCAACTGTCTGTTGGACATGGCCTCCTGGATTGAACAATCTTTAGCTGCCAAACCCCCTCAAGGTAGTTTTAAAGTAACTTGGTCCCTCTAGTAGGATGCAATTTAATGGAGTGAAGTGCTACCAATTGTTCTAGTATAGATTTTCAGATCTTAAAGTTGGCTTCCAACAGCCAAACTAAAACTCCTTGGGTTGCAAATAGTAGACCTAAGGATATGTAGTGAGGATGACATTTAAGTGACTAAAGTCCTAAGTCAATCAAACCAAATGCACATCACCTATTGTTACAATACTGTACACAATACATAGCCTCATTCAGCCATGAAACTTGAATGAGAAAATTAGGGTGGTATATTACCAGATTGGTGCTGATGTAGATCATTAAGGACAGTGACTTGGGTTGCATAAGATTTGGCGAATAGTAGCTAGACAAAGTCCACCAAATAGAATCAAAGTTGCAACAAGTCCGCCTTCATATGAAATCAATAACGAGTATACCTCTGCATACTTTGATTCCTGGGGCTTCTGTACATCTCGCTCCAAGTACGGATTTTTGAACTCAAATGCTGTTCCGAGTCGTTTGAGTTGGTTCACCCGCTCAACATATGCCTGAAAACATCAATACATGAATAGGTATGTACCTTTGTGACGCGTACATCACTACATGAGAAGATATGTAATTGAAACATTTCACATCTCCATTAATTCAAGTTAGTGTTAAATGCAATTCCTTATAAGTCAAATCATTTCCCATGTTGAACACATTGAATTAAGTCTTATCTTTTGTTTCCATTCAAACGATGTTGTAAAGAGATTATCATTGTATTCATCGTTAAGAACTTGGATAAGAATTTTAGTGTGAAACACAGGCACGTCTATCTGGTGTAATTTACCTCCACAATAGGAAGGGCATATTACATTTCGAGGAGGGTTCTTACGCTTTGTAAAACTCCCACTATTTACAAGGCGAGTTCATAAAGTCATACAGGATTATCTCACCCACCGATTCTACATCTATCCTTGAGCGCGAGGTGCATCAGGACCCTAGCAGATTGCATCAGACATCTGAAATAGAGAGGCGATTGAACTTCAAAGCCCATTGCAACAAACATCACGGAGTTCAATACTGCAAAATGTAAAACAAAGATATTATGCTTTGCAGCCAGAGACATACCCTTCTTGTAGGATCTTCTGACTGGATGAGTTTATTGAACCGTTGAATGTTCCGGCTCTTTTGCCCGATTCCAACCACAGCGACAAACGTGGCCAACGCAGAGAGCGCTAACGGGAAACCTAGATTGTTGCAGTGCAACAAGTTGGATTGTGCCACGGCCGTGAGAAGCAAGCCTTGGAAAGCACTGTAAAACCCGACCACTTGATAAATCTCGTTCACAATGTTACGAACCTCCTTCTGCTTTTTATCAACTCGCTTGCCGAACAGCTCTGATTCGCTCTGCCATTCTTCCAATGCTACTTTGAGCAAATTGGTTCTGTTGGCTTCCAAACCCTTAATGAGTAGCAAATTGTGAATCAGAAGCTCATGGTGTTCCATTGTCCACGCAAGCAAGCACCTTGTTCAGTCGGAAAGAACCATTACCGCGTGGTAGGTACACACAACACAAAGAAATTCCAAATCCCAGTGCAGGATGACCAAGTCCTCGAAATGGAGCCTTCCCGCTACTTGCTTCCCCATGCTGGTCGAAAAAGTCTACTGGCCAATGGTGGAAGTGCCAGCGTTTTATCAAACAAACTGGCGAAATTTCGCCGGAAAAACCAGATTAAAAATGAAAGAACCGACAGTGAAATGAATTTTGAGTATTTCCATCGCCAGAATCAGGGTTTTTAACCCTGTCTGTACACAGGCAAGGATTATAGGGAATAGTATTATTAGTGTATTAATATACGGAGAGTGTTGAATGTGTGAAGAAAAACTGTTATGGCCAATGACATTGCTGGATTTGTTGGTGTGATTTTTTTTCTTATTTATCTTGACTGAACTAATAATAAAATGTGTAATAGGGTTTTGTTGGTTTCGGACAATTTCAAGGGACCGATGGAAATGGTAGGAAGGGACCATTATTTTCAATGTTCAGCAGAATAGGGTTATGTGTAATGTTTATTTCTTTGTTTTTTTTGTTTTTCCTCAAATTCGTGAAGTAGGTGGGTTGATGACAAGAGGACTTAGCCAAATTTGACTAGAGGTCAGAACAGGAAGTAGAAAGCTTTAAGATTTCACCTATAATTTGGCAACTTGTTGGAAGCTATTCTCTAAATATGGCGACCTTAGATTTTATTTTCCTCATAATGTGACAACTTGAGCCCATTTTTTCCATACAAAAAACCCTTTGTACCTTCAGGACCTTCTGTTTTTTCCATGCCACGTTGCCAAAATTCGTCCCCAAACAAAACTCTGGTTAAAAAACTCTGGTTATGTGTAGGCCTGAAGATTTTCTTTTCCAGGCCAATGGGATTGCTAGTGATTTGTCACCAGTTTGAAAGAAAAAAAATTGCACCAATGTCAAATTTTGCCACAAAAGAAAAGCTGGGCCCACAAACTCCCCCTAAATTTTTTTTAAAAAATAAAAATACCGTGGCCACCAGATTTATGTATTTGATTTTTCAATAAGTAGCAAAAAATATAAAAGGATGATTAAAGATTTTCTCATAGCCAGATTTGGCTATATCTGTGCATGATGGATGGTCACTTTCACTGCATCTTCCTAATACCTATGGATCATCATCACCAAGTTGGTGCATTGCAGAATTCATTAAAAACACAATGGGTGGGTGGAACTGACATTAGGAAAAGTCTTCTGGAACCGACAGTCGTAGAAATTACTTCGAAAGTCTTGCCCAATGGTAGAACCGACGGCAGGACAAATTACTTCTAACCACTCCTCTAGTATGATGCCATTTTTTTATTAGCCACAAATTACCCGACTACCATTTGATGCTTCAAAATAGGGGTGTGAATTTAAGACTTAGAGGGTAAAGAGTAAAGACCGACTCCAATGATTTTAGTGTAGATGGAGGGCACCTAGAAGAGTTCGGGCATTTCAAATGAAACACCAGTATGAGCAAGCATTATATTGGCATATGAAACATCACTATAGTGTAACACTGAATGCTGTTGTGTATGTTCTTTTAGTTGAACCGTCTGTTTTATTTGAGGCTCCCTCTCCTCTGATACTCATGGACTTGCCCAATACAACATTTAGTTTAATTTCCATATTATTAAGTGGCACCTTGTGAATGGCCAAAAGTTACTTGAATGCTCTGATCTAATTAAGACTGCCGTTTTTAAAAAGAAATTGGTAATTTCTGGAAGAAGGCATGTGAGTAAGAATTTTTGGATGGGAATGTGTAAAGTGGAAGTGAAGGAACCAGTGGGCATTTTTTTGTTTCAGTCTAAGTAGTCTGCATGTTTTGGGAAGGACAAAGGCAAGAAGTCAAGGAGAAATATGATTTTTCAACACAAGTGAGATTGTGAACTCTCTGGGAGCAATGCACAAATTTTTTATTTTGAAATTTTGTCCTGCATATGTGATCTTCACTAGATTGGCCTGCTGATATTTGAGGGATTTTGTTTGAAATTTTTTCACTGTGTTCTCGATTTTTTCATTTTTTGTGAAATAGTCCAAGCTCAGTTGTGGAAATGTTATGAGAAATAGGTCCAAAGGCTCAGATGAGGTGTATCAATGCATTTGTTTCAAAGCATGATGACATAGTGTCACGAAATTAGCTGTGCTGGGACCATCCCATTTTGGTGATCAGGAGAGAAGAAAGAGTGACAAAATTGTCTTTTTTCTTTTCAATTTCAAGCTATTACATTAAACTCCCAGACCATACAAACCATGCGACTGATCTGAAGTCTAGTTTGAAGAGGTTCTTAGGAAAGGAAGAAAACTGATGCAACCCTGCAAAATTTTATTTATAAACACACCCTAGATTTGGAAAATGTACAAAAGAATAAGAAAAAGGAAGAATTTACAGGATGTCAAGGTAACTCAAACTAGATGTCAAAATCTCTTCATGTCGGAAACCAATCACCTGTAGTAGGTAGGCCATATTTACCCATGTCAAAAATCGACCCCTTGCAATTGGTCGGTCGGCCGTGATGATAAGAGGTGTGTTTCAAAAAAGTAAACGTGGGATATAAAAGTCCTGAGTTTTGACGTCACCGGAGGGACGGCTAACTCACTAGCTGCCAAATTATCAACAGGTGCTAAGCTGCAAACTATACCGATGGACAGCAGAGCGAGAATCGAGATTTTACGGACGGCCTGCAAAGAATCGAGTTACTGGGATTGCTTGAGAAATGGTCAGTGGTGGTTCACTACATCCTGAAAACTAGTACGTCCCTGAGCGCCTTCCTTAAATAAGCGCCTGCTTGAGGTAGTTACTTAGCAAATTCATTTACTGCTGTAAAACTACTGACGGAGTTGCATGTGGGATATAAAAGTCCTGAGTTTTGACGTCACCAGAGGGACGGCTAACTCACTAGCTGCCAAATTGTCAACAGGTGCTAGGCTGCAAACTATACCGATGGACAGCAGAGCGAGAATCGAGATTTTATGGACGGCCTGCAAAGAATCGAGTTACTCGCATTGCCTGAGAAAAGAGTCAGTGGTAGTTCACCACACCCTGAAAACTAGTACGTCCCTGACTCCCCCAAGAGCGCCTACCTTAAATAAGCCCCTGCTTGAGGTGGAGGCAAGGGCATTACTTCTAACAAAATGCACAAATCCTGTGCTAGAACCTTGTCTGTAAATACCAGTTACACATTGACTGGTAGTTCACTCCAAATAATCAAGAAAACAAATTCAGACCACCAAATCCAGCGACCTCAATAGCCTGAAAAGGAAAAAAATTCAAGCTTACACATAACCCTACTCTGCTGAACATTGGAAAAAGTGGTCCTTTCATAACATTTTCTTTTGTTCTGTAAAATTCACACAAATCTATGAAACCCTATTACACAGTTAAATGTTAGTTCACTGAAGATAACTAAGAAAAACAAGTTCAGAATACCAAATCCAGCAATTTCATTGATCATAACATTTTTTTTGCACACCTACACATAAGCCTATTCAACACCCTCTGTATATTAATACACTAACATTATAACCCTTGTCTGTATAAAGACAGGGCCCTTGGAGCAATGAATTACCCTGCATCAAGCAGTGGCAGATGTGTATTTTTGTCTATTAGTGTATTAATAGGTATACAGATGGTGTTGAATAGAATTGAAAATCTCTCTTTCTGATAGGATTTCAAATTGGTCTCGTGAAGGTTTTGGTTTTGTGAGTATGATGGTTTGTTTTGGTCACCAAATTTGGTGCTAAACTCAGTTTCATGCCCCGTTGAAGCCCACTGTACTTGTTTCCCCTGTTTTTTGAAATCTCATCCCGTAGGTGACCAAACATGGGGTTCTGGTGTCGTCTTTTCCTGACTTTACAGATAACTTTAATGTCATAAGGCTTCCCATCCTTGTGAACGGAGTTTTGATAGCTGAAGACAGTATGTGACCTCAAATTCTTGTAGAACGTCTCTCTCAGTAGCAGTGCCTTAAAAGTTCCAAACTCTGGTTCTTAGTATGTCCTACATTTCATGGGTTTCTGTCCTCTTGTGATGAGGAAACAACTTGTCAAAGCGAGGAGATGGTACCGACCAGAATTGTCTCTAGTTTTACTGGTTGTTGTTGAACATTTGTTTAGCATTCTATTCTGCCCTGATATGTCTGAAGTTCTGCCCTATTTTGGCAGTATTTTGAAGGGACTTTGATGTTGAAGCTCCACAAGATACAGTTCTATCAGATGTAGAGCTTGTGGCAATAGTTGCATTAAAAGCAGCACAAGCAATTATTGTTGCTACTAGGTGCGATTTTAAGCGTCTGCTGCCTTTCCTTATTGGTAAATACACGTTGCCTTCATGTCTGAACCTAATTTAATGCTTTTGGTATGTGAACTTAGGCATACCCAATGATATCAATTACTAATTAGGCCTCTCTTTTTATTTATCATTTAATCATGATTGGAAGCAGTGCAGAGCCCAAGTGATTTCACAAGTTGTCAAAACATTAAGAGTAGACACAAACACAAAAATTGTCATAACATTATGATATCATGTTGCGTAAACATTGTTAAATAGAAAATTATCTAAACATTATCAAACAACAAAAACATTGCCATTAACATAATAAAAAAGTATTCGTAACATCATGATGAGTAAACATAAGCTGTCATTGACATGATTTCAAACATCACAAATATTCTCAGTATTGTTGTTGCTTTAGGTTCGATCCAAAGGCAACATGCCTTGGGACCCCTCTCTCACACCCAATCCCCAGTAGAGTTAGCAATTCTTTTCCTTTTTTCTCTCTTTTCTTTCCTTTCCCTTTCCCAATAGGCTTGATCACTGCATCACTCTCTTGCCGAGCAGCAGCCAGATTGCAATTCTTCAAGCTGACCAAACTAGCTACCGTGTTTATTCAAGTTTGCCCAACAAGTAAAACTAATACCCAGAAACACTTGTTGTTCATCTTTCTGATGCCAGTTTGATACTTGCATGACTTACTTTTGTTACAATGTAACCCTATCGGTTTGTCTATAGATGGAACCTTAGGACACTTTTTTGTATTTTAAAAAATTATTATTGATGTGCTCATGTATATGCATGCACGCGCGCGCACACACACACACACAATTAAAAGTGTGCATGTCTATGTTCAGATGATGCCCCTAATAAGTCAACTTTTACAGCATGGTCTGTGATGGTGCGTCAATTTCCACACTTCTTATTAAACAATTCAAACTGACTCAATAAACCCTTTCATCAAAATATTCTTTCCCAGTGTACCCTTTCTTCTTCAAGGACTTTTTTGTTGTTAGTTACTATACTTCTAGGCTACATCTACATTCCCATCTAGCATGAATATTACTATTCCTGGCTACCATATTGTATAAATAAATTATTGTCTATCCAGTGACAAAGAAAACAAGGGGTGTGTCACACTGTGGCCTTGCCATTTACATTAAAAAGTATCTTAAGGCAAAAGAAGAATTATGGAAACTCAAATATTTCACCATGCCAAAATATAATCTTCAAAAAATCCTCTAAAAGAAACCAAAATCCTTCAAGATATTATAACTAATCTCAAGTTTCAACATGAGCCAAAATATCATCTTTCAAAAATCCTCATATAAAAATAGACCTATTATCTAGGGGTCAAAATCCCTCAAGCTACTATTATCTATAATGGATCTAAACACAATATTCTTGCCTTGGTAGGCAAGGCCAATAAAAAAATGTTCTCCTACACTACCCATCAATCGTACATTTTTTTCTTTCAAAAACTTTGTAGCTTTCAACTTAGAATTCAAGTCCTATAGAGATTCTGAATTCATTTGCAACTTGCCATTTTGCAAAAGCATTTTCAAGCTCCATTTCCTAGGGAGGTGGAGTGCAAGTGAGAAGGGGCACTTTGTTATTCAATTCTTTGAACAGAAGTTTGGAATAATAGTATTAAGTTTTATGTCACAAAATTGATGAGAATGATCACCCTTCACAATCAGTCAATGGCACATGTTTACTTTAAATCAGTTGCCATAAATTCCACCCATCTTGAAGGTTTTAAGCTTGAGCTGAACACAATTGGTTCTGTGAGCTTGTTGTCAGGCAAGCTCTGTTGTTGGCCAATGACAACAAGAGACGAAGTCTGAGTTGGAAAAGAACCAAATAGGAAGGATTTCAGGGTCAAGAAGCAAAAGGTGTTCAAACCAGTGTTATGCCATTATTTGAATTTTAAAAGAACTGCTGGTGCTGGGTTTTTTTAATATTTCAAAATTTGGCTAAATCTTCCTATGGATGGAAAGCCACTTTGGCTGCATAAAAATATTCCTAAAAAAATGAAGCATTGTAAGCATAATAAGATGCCTTGTGATCCATGAGTATAAAGAGGGTGCCCTCCAAACAATACATTAGGAAATTTCGTGATCCATATGTATGAAGACGGTGCCCTCCAAACAATACATTAGGAAATTTCGTGATCCATGTGTATGAAGACGGTGCCCTCCAAACAATACATTAGGAAATTTCACGGAGTGCTTTCAGTCTCTTGAAGGAAGCTCCTTCAAGAGAGTACGGTCATAGTAGTAGTAGTGTTGTAAAAATGCAACACAGGAAAGCACATCCATGACCCGGTAAGACTGTGGAACTTGGGTGTGCTGACAAAAGCCCAAGTGAGAGAAGAGTAGTACATAGCGTGAAGAAACTTGGGGATTACTCTGCTACTTGTTCTTGTTGTTATATTTTTGTTTTTTACCAAAAAGAAAATGGTGAGTTAAAGCCTTGTGTACCAAACAATTTTTTTCAATTTTTTAATTTATTTTCCTGACGCTGTCACTCCAATAAACAGCCAAACCAGATCAGGATCACAAAGATCTTGTTCACTTGTATCCCTATCTATATGCATGTGGCTATGGTCTTTCATTTATCCTTATCTTGTGGACTACTACTAGTAGGCTTCTTCAACACCTAACATGATACATCATCATTTTCTTTATTTTATTTTATTATTTATTATTTTGATTTATTCTTTTGATGTTATAGTTGAAGTCTTTGTAAACCATCCAACTTCATATACCCTCCTCCTCCTCTTCCTTATTGTTTTGTGCCTAGGTTTATTCTTTTCTTTTTTGAAATTTCTAACAGATATTTCATGTCAAAGGCATGGATTGGGGTGAAACCAGGAAAAATCAAATCCCTCCTCATATGGGCCCAAAAAAAAAAGGGTTTAAGGTTTTAGGGTTTAGAATAATTTCAAGAAAAGAGAAGTTGTTGAGCAAGTATGTACCTGTAACAATTGCTAGTGTTGCGGGGAAACTAATTACAATCTGTGCTCTTTTGGTTCTTTCTTTTCCAGCATGTCAAAGGTAAGATGTTATCGTCATTTCACTAGAACATTAGAATCACCTCTTTGTTGACTCATGCACGGTGAAAGCATTAGTCAAGCACAAATTGATATTGGGTCTTTTTAAGCATGTAGTAAAGTATAAATTTTTTTTGCAGCTTTTTAAAGCATTTAGTTAAGCACAAATTGTTATTGGGTTTCTTTTCAGCATGTAGTAAATTATATATAATTTTTTGCAGCTTTATAAAGCATTTAGTCAGGCACAAATAGTTATTGGGTGTTTTTTAAGCATGTAGTAAAGTGTTTTTTTTTGGGCAACTTTTTAAAGCATTTAGTCAAGCACAAATTTGCTTTTAGTGTATTTTATGAAGGAAGGGGGTACCTATGACAGATGAAGGCCCATGCCAAATTTCCGAACTTCTGTTTGTTACTAGGAGTCTGAAGTAGACTCAACACCAATTACTAATTAGGTGGCAAAATAATGCTTTCATACTGAAAACCATTTTAGTGATTCTTTTGTAGGAGAAATCTCACAACCTGGGGACAAAAACTAGGGCCCTTGCAACATGTTCAAAGGCAATTTCTGGAAAAAAAAAATGGCCCAATGTTGCAAAAATATAGCATGATTCCTTAACTCTTCTACTTTCATTTCTGACCTGACCTGTAAGCAAAATTTGGCTAAGTCCTCTTGTGGATGATGATGATAGCCAGATCCACCTACCTCACAAATTTGAAAAAAAAGAATGGAGAAGCTGTTAAGACACTTCTATTGTTCTTTTGACAAGTCAGAGACATGTGCCTACTGTGCAATGGAAGATGGGATGGAACTACAAGCATGATCCAATGCTTGTCAAATAAACCAAATGAGTACCTTCATGCAGGAGTGATTGGTGAGCTAATCAACAAACTATTTACACAAGGAAAAGATAATTCATTTGGAATTGTGAAGCTAATTCCAAATGACTAAATGTGTTATCAAATTGCATTAGGTGAGAAGGCAACACATATAGTGAGGCTTATTGACACACCTTTTCTCGCTTGTCGCATTGTGTTCCTTATGCCTTGTCAAGTTTTTTTCATGTTAATTTCTTTAGCTCCTAGCTACCTACACACCCCACAACACACTTGGTTAATCCCAAAGTCTTGATCACTTAGGACGGACTTAGACTCGCTATTTAAACTTGCTAGGCCCTGCATTTGAGGCTAAGTTTAAGTCTAACTTGGAGTCAACCCGGGTTGAACTCCCAAAGTCGGTCCACATGGCCATGAGCCAAATCAAGCCCAGGCTAACTCAAGGGCCTTCCAGATCAACTCCCAAAGTTGATCCCAAGGACTTAAATTGAGACAACATGAGTCATCTTAGGGCCAACCCTCTCTTACCGACCTCAAAGCTTTAAAGGGACAACTCCTAATCATCCAAAGCATTTTAGCGGGTTCGCCCCCTTGGATGACCTAGGACAACACTTAATTGTTCATTGAAAGTTTTAAGGGGATAGTGCCTCGCACTATAATCCTAAAAACAACCCCCAATCGTTTTCTTTGCCCAGTGAGAGCCCCAACTCTTGCCTTAGCCCATCTGGACCCCAAGGTCCGAACATATCCCAACACCTAGGGGAGTTGAACCTCACAAAGCCATTTATGGCCTAACTATCATATCGCCTTAGTGCCCCATTAAGGTGGTCTTGATATGAGGCTCACATTTGCTTAAAACACTTCTTAAGTGGAAGGGCATGTCATTCACCCCCACCTTCGAGAGGTCTATGTTTTCATATACATAATTAACATGTTGCCTTGTCATGGCAAGCCACCCCTTTTGCCACCCTTTTACCTCAAGCCTTTAAGAGAGTAGCTAATTCTCAACTTAAATACCATTTGCATCCCAAGCTCCACCCTTTTAGATGCAAGAGGAATCTTAAACAATTTTCTTATCCATTTATGTGTCGGTCACCTAAATAGCACCATAAACCCCTCTTGGGCTTGTTTTTTTGCCAATCGACAACCCCTTTATTTGGGCCCCCTTCAAAAACACGTGAAGGTTAAGTCTCATGCCTAGGCCTTTTCTCTCGATGACCTTAAGCAACCATGTCAGGGTATGACTATAAAACACACCAACAAATAATGCCAACTTGGGCTTACCCAAGCCAAACCCCTTCTGCCTTAAAAGGATATGGTTCATCATTCCATGCACTAAAAACCTCACCCCCACAAGTTTATTTTCAATTCGGGGCATCTCATTTAATGCGTGTGCATCACTATCACAATTTTGCCTAATTGAACCTTTAGAAGTTTTTCTTTTGAGTTCAACTCTTTAAATCCATTTTCATTGGTTATCATCACTTTAATTTAGCCCTCACTTACTTTTTCCATGGTCTATTTTATTTCATATATCTTGACCTCAAATTAATTGTCGTTTTGCTTTAAATTTAGTTTAGATATACATCCATTCTTTTAGGTTTTTCTTTCACCTTCCTACTTTTAAAGGTTGATGTCCTCATCAATGTTATGTTAATGTATCGGATTTATCTTTATATGCGTTCCTATTGCCCATCTTGTGGCCACACTCCCGTTCAAATTTTTCAACCATTTTTGGTAAATGGTCTAAATGAACGAGCTTCACCCACTATGATTCTTTTGAGTGACATCCTTTCCATTTGACTAAGTATTGCTTGCCAATTCACCTGGTTGTCCTCCAACTAGGATGGCTTCCACTTCTTTTGCAAATTTATGTTCAATGAAGCCAAATCCTAGGTGATAAGCCTATTTTTGGTCCTTCCTTTTCTTGTCCTCATGAATTGGCTTCAACTTGGACACATGGAAGGTCAAATGGGCTACCAACGTCATTGGGAGCTACAAAATGCACACATTGGGGTGGGTTTTGTAAATGATCTTATAAAGGCCTACATACTTTGGAATGAGGTTTCATGCATCTTAAAATCTTTTATGTTTAACCACACTAAGTCCCCACCTCTAATTCTATGTGCTTTCATGACTTGTTGGTTTGTTTATCATAACTTGCATGTGCCTTTTTTAAAAGTTTAATGGCATTTGCTTTACTCTCTTTATGTTCCTTGGCCATCTTTTTGGCCTCCTTGTCGCCTTCACAATGAGTGTTTCTTGTTCTAGGAATGGCTAAATCCATGGGTTGTTACACTTCAACTCCTAGGGCCAATTCAAAAGGGTTCGTTTTGGTGGCCAAGTGTTTTGTGGAGTTGTAACAAAACTTCACCAAACCCAAATGGTCACCTCAATCCTTATGATCACCAATGATATAATTATGAAGATATTGATTCAATATCTCGTTCATTTTTTTTGTTTGGCCATCAATTTGCAAATGGAAATCGATGCAAAATTTTTGCTTCGATTCGCCTTTTTCATTAACAACATCCAAAATTCCGACATAAATTTCACATCCCAATCACTCACTATGACCTCCAACATCCAATTATGTTGGACCCACATGTCAAAAAATAATTTTGCCATCCCCACCATGTGGTGTTTATTTGGGGCCGTGTAAACTTTGCTAATTTTGAAAATTTGTTTACCACCACAAAGATGGCATCCATCCCCTCTAATTCCAGGAGATGTCATACAATCCATTGAAACATTCTCAAATGGACTTAATGGGATTGGGAAGGGCCTATATAGCCCGAATTTCTTCTTATGTATTGATTTGGTACTTTGGCACTTTATGCACATGCAAACATAATGATCTATGTCTTCTTTCATCTTAGGCTAATAAAGAAAGTCTTCCCCAACAACTCCCTTGTTGTTTTTTCACCACAGTGTCCCACCATGGGCATGTCATGCACTTTTTACATAACCTTCATACGCAATTTTCCCTCTAGCACATAAACTCGTGCTTATTTCCATCTTAGCAATCCGTCTAAAAAGGTGATCATTTTCACCTTTTTTTTTCGTGCAAGTCATTAAAATAACTTTGCGCCAAGCAATCTTCCACATATGCTTTTCAAATCTTTCTTTTTATATCTTTTTTTTTTACGAACATGGCTCGAAAAATTTGGGTACTCTCCCATGACATCTCCCCTTGGTATTTTTCTTTGCGACTTAACACATTTAACACTACATTATCTTTGCCAAGCTTATGGATCAATTCAATGTCCATAAGGGCCAAGGTATCATGCCACTGTAATTGTTTTGCCGTGGCCCTTGGTTGGGTTTCAAAATATCTCAAGGATATGTTATTCGTAAAGACTTTGGTTTTATGAGATTCCAAGTAATGATGTCATGCCTTCAAGCAACTCACCACCGTAAACAACTCCTTTTCATGAGTTGGCCATTTTAACTAAGCCCTTGCCAACTTTTTACTTTCAAAAGCAATTGGGTGTCCTTTTTACATTAAGACCCTGCCTATCACAGAACCACTTACATTCGTGTGCACTTCAAAAGGCTTTGCAAAATCCAAGAATCATAGCACTACCGCTGATGACAACTTCCCCTTCAAGAAGTTGAACACATTTTGTTGTTTATCCTTCCACTTGAACAAACCCTTTTTCTTCAAGAAATTGGTGAACAATTTTGCCAATGCAAAGAAATCCTTTATGAACTTCATGTAAAAATTAGCCAATCCTAAGAACAATCTAACCCCTTTCACCAAAATCAAACTTTACCATTCCTTAATTGATTCAATTTTCCTTGGGTCAAGCCTCATCCCTTTTTGGGACAACACATGTCCCAAAAAGTCCATTTTTGGACTTGCAAACTCGCTTTTTGCCCAATTGGCTTATAATTTGTTTTCTTTGAACTTTTGTAACACAAATTTTAGATGTGTCACATGCTCTTCCGCGAAGTTGGAATACACCAAGATGTCATATATATAAATGATTATGAATTCATCTAACTTTTTGTGGAAAATCGAGTTGATCAAGGTTGTGAAAATTGATGGGGTGTTACAGAGCCCAAATGACATGACTAAAAATTTGTAAGAGTCATACCTTGTCCTCATGGGTGTCTTTTCCACATTTGCATCTTCCATGCAAATTTGATAATACCCCAACTTTAAGTTGATACGGCTAAAATAAGAAACCCCATTTAAACAATCAAAGAAATCATTGATTTAAGGCAAGGGGTAATTGTTTCTAATGGTGATTTTGTTCAAGGCACGATGATTTATGCACATGCATAATTTTCCGTTCTTTTTATCCATAAACAAAACAAGTGAACCATAAGGTGATTTGTTCGACCTAATGTATCCCTATTTCATTAAATCATTTATTTGAGCCTTGAATAGCTTTTTTTTATTAAGTCGGTAGGGTCACTTAGAAAGTGGTGCCAACTTAGGCACCGCCTTGATTTTATGTTTCACACTGTGAAAAAGAGGTAGATGTTTAGGGAGCCCGTTCGTTAGGACATCCAAAAATTTATTAATTGTTTTGGAAATACAAGTAAGCCAAAACTTAGCCCCTTTGGCTTTAGATTTAACACTAAATTCATCCAAACACATAAGAATTGAAAATGAAATCTCCTGCAATTCTTTCTTACCTACTTACCTTAGTTAAATTATCTTGGTATTCAACTTTTAAACCAACAAACCTATTTGCTAACCTAACAATGATTCTTAATTTAAAACCGCTTCTCAAAATATGTACACAGTAAACATCTAGAAAGGTGTTCCCTAAGATGGTCTTGATGCCATCTAAGGCACAAATCGTGAAGTTTTCTATAAACTTTGCCTTGTCGCATTCCAAAATGGCCCCCAACTCCACCTTGCTTTGTTGGTGTTGTGGTTGCTTGTGCTAAGTGGACCTTGATGGGTTTGGCCACCTTTGTGGCCACCCATCAAAATCATGTTACTGCACTTGGGCTCACAAATGAGTGCGTGGCTCCTTTTCATAGTCCTTGGCAAAATGCCCTAACTCATCCCAATTGAAACATTGAACTTTGGCATCATCTTGTCGCTTCTTTTTCGTTATAGTTCCTTTGTCTTTAGGTGGGTTTTATCCCACTTCTTTTAGCCTTTTTTTGGGCCACTTGCAGTTTGTGCTACACTTTCGATACTCACCTTCATGGTGAGTTGCATAACTAGTGGCATTCCCGCCTTCTTGTGCATGGAGTCATCTTTCATGCATTTTGCAACTTTCATCATTTCTTGGCACGTTGCAAGGACCTCACTCCTTTGCAAAATGGTGTTGCAAGCCCAAGGCTACAAGCCATGTAGGAAGGCCACCTTTTGCGTGTATTCTTCCTTCATTGGAATGAAGCTTAACAAGGACGCAAAGGTTTGGACACACTTTCCCATTGCTGTAGGTCCATCGAATTGGAATTAGCTCAAGAGTTTTTGACCACCTTTGAAGATCTAGTTGTGAGGGGTAAACCTTTCGTTCAATTTAACCTTGAACGCACTTCAAGGCAAATTCCCTATTAGGTTTGGCTTGACATCCTTCTGGTCATCCACCACTTTAAGGCATGGTCTCTTAAAAAAGATCATGCCAACCTAAGTCAATCCACATCCATGTTGATTTTTGGGACTCAAAATAGGTCTTCATTTGGAGTGCCCACTGCTTGACCTTTTTTTGCCTTGGTATCCTTTCCTGTGAAAAGATCTAGCATTTGGGTCTTCATAGCTTTTGCAGCTTCCCCGCTTGGCCCAACCCCCTTCTCCTTATGAGCCTCCTTTAGCTCCAAGGATAATTGCATGTTGATCTCCCTCTCGCTAACCATAAGGTCTTGTAACACCTTTATGGTCTCATCCATGGCATTCATGGAAAACATAGGACCTTCTTCAACTTGTTGGGCTTTAAACTTGGCCCATTCCACTTCCAATTCTAACCAAGTCATTTATCTTACAGCTTGAAGGATCTTTTTAGCCTCAAGTTGCAACTTCGTTTCTCGGGCTTGTGTTGCTACTTGAACTTCTTGAACCTCAAAGCCTTTTGGGTTGTTTTGGATTCTTTTGTTTGCTTCAAAACCTTAATTGGCTTTTTTGGAATGTTGACAACCTCTAGGTTTTCCTTTTCTTTTTCACTCAATTCCAAGGAGTCAGAGGTGGATCTAAGTTGTTCCACCATTTAGACATTGTCTTTGGAGGTTTCCCCCTTGGAAGACTCCTTTTTCGTTGATGCCCCTCTTTCCCCGTTTTTAAGGTTAAAAGGCTTGGAAGTCTCTTCCTTTTCACCTTTTGGTGTCCTAGGAAGCTTCTTGACAGAACCTAGTTTGGTTGCCATCGTTAGCTTGGCCAACTTCTTAGCCTTGCGAACCTTTTCCGCTTTGACCACTTCCATTTTTGCCTTGGTCTAGCATGAACACTTCATGACAAGGGACCTGACCACTATTTTTTCTCCCATCTTTGTGCTCATCATATCAAGTTTTTGCTTTAATACCAAATGACACATCCTTTCCTGCTTGTCACCTTGCATTCTTCGCACCTTGCCAAGCTCCTCCTTTAGTTTTTTGTTACCTACACACCCCATGACACACTTGGTTAATCCCAAAGTCCCAACCGCTCAAGATGGACTTAGACTCACTATTTAGATTCGCTAGGCCCTGCTTTCAAGGTTAAGTCTTAGTCTAACTTAGAGTCGACCTAGGCTTGACTTCCATTCCTTACTAGGAGGGTTTCCAACCCATAAGAAATAATGGCTAGGAAGGTTGCAGTAGCAAAGTCGATCCACATGGCCATAAACCAAATCAACCATAAGTTGACTTGGGGGCCTTTCAAGATCAACTCCTGAAGTAGTTCCAAGGACTCAAACTAGAACAACCCAAGTCATCCTGAGGTCAACCGTCTCTTGGTGGACTCGAAGTTATAAAAGGACATCTACTAATTGTCCTAGGCGTTCTAGAGGGCTCGCCCCCTTGGACAACCTAGGATAACACTTAATTGTCTGTTGAGGGTTTAAAGGGATAGTGCCCCGCACTATAGTCCTGAAGACAACCCCTAGTCATCTTCTTTGGCCGGCAAGAGCCCTAACTCTTGCCTTATCCCATCCGGACCCTGAGGTCCAGACGTATCCCAACTCCTAGAAGAGTCGAACCTCACGAAGCCATTATTGGCCTAACTCTCATATCACCTTAATGCCCCACTAAGGTGATCTTGATATGAAGCCTGCATTTGTTTAAAACACTTCTTAAGTGGAAGGGCATGTCACCTAGCCTTGGTAGGCTATGGCTTTGGCTATGTATCAAAATGAATTGATGACAACAACAATAAATAAGTTCCCAATTGGTTCACATCAGGTTCTCAGTATGTTCCTCAAGTTCCCAATGTGTTTTCCAACATGTTCTCCATAGCACCTCAATTTTATCCCGTATGTTTTGGCAAATGTTGTCCACCTTTCACCTATATAGGTGGCCCAGTTGAGGAGAAAAATAGAGTCCAATATTTTGCTGCGATACATATCTCTCTCTCTCTCTCTCTCAATTTGTCTGGAACCAGCATGGATGTTTCATCGGCCATTGCTATGTGCCAGCACATGGAACAAGCAATAACAAAGGGGGAAAGAATCTCCCCCAAGTGTCAAGACTCAAGACACATGAAAATCATACACTCGTTTTTGTGAACTCTTTAAAGAATTGTGTTTCTTTACAAGTATCTAGACTATCACATTTGTTTACTAGAGAAAGGGACTATCACATTGTTAGTGGAGGTAGGCCTGAGGCCTCAAAACGCAATCTAAATTTTCAGGGCGCCACGTGGCATCAAATTTTCACCTTCTATGAACCACGATTGTTTTTAAGCTTAAACCTACCATGATGCAACACCCCACTTTAGAGTATCATGATTCATGCGTC
>Ga0116231_10001417_pt1 | contig 48842 bp, 39 predicted proteins | sample S1TSphgellanicum_2_FD_89695 | JGI IMG/M metagenome (GOLD analysis project Ga0116231, IMG submission 89695) | Host-associated microbial communities from peat moss isolated from Minnesota, USA - S1T2_Fd - Sphagnum magellanicum MG | ecosystem: Host-associated > Plants > Peat moss > Unclassified...
CCCAAACTTATAAGGAAAATAAAATCGAGACTACCTTGATTGCATCTTGGGCCTTCCCATTGGCTGCATGAAATTTCTCTTCCCAAAAGAGTTCATCACCATTTTTGGCCTTGGCTAATTACCCCTTGCAACAAACACCCTATACCTATAGAGTGATTTGGTACATCCAAATTTTGGGGCTTTTTAATTTATTTCGGGGGACCCACTCAAGAAATTATGTTGCACACAGGGTTTTGCAGTACATGACATGTACACACTTGACGTCTAAAAGGGAAAATTCAAAATTCAATAAAGGAAGAAATAGAGAAAAGAAAAGAAAAGGGAGGCAATAGGACGCAATCTAAAGAACCCTACATATCCAAGCCACATATGTGTAACCCGGACATTGAAATGAAAATTAATAAAAATGTCACAATGTGACCTTGCCATTTACATTTTAAAAAAGTGTCTTAAGGCAAAAGAAGAATTACAAAAACTCAAATATTTCACCATGCAAAAATATAATCTTCAAAAAAATCCTCTTAAAAAGAACCACCCAGAATCCTTCAAGATATTAGAAAACTCTATATAACTAATCTCAAGTTTCAACACAAACCAAAATATCATCTTTCTAAAATCCTCACCAAAAAATTGACCTATTATTATTTTATTACCTAGGGGGGGCCCAAAATCCCTTCAGCCACTATATACTCTATAATGAATCTAAACACAATATCGTTGCCTTGGTAGGCAAGGCCAAAAATTACATACATAAAGATTGCAAAACTTATCATTCCACTACTTACTTTGTGCTCTTTATGCTTTTAAAAAAAAAATGACATGGCCGGAAATAGTACTTCAATGGTTTGGCACAAATTATATTATTTTATTAAAAATTCTGACATTTTCAAATTTTATTTTTCTCTCCCCCAAATTTTTTTGGTTTTTTTTTGGGTGAAGGAAATTGTAAAATATATATAGAAATATTCGAAAATAGTCTAATGATTTTCAAAATGGAATTCTTAGAATCAATAAATTATTCAGCACATCCGTATGTGTGGAAGCCACTTCGAATACACAATCAATATGGACCATTGTACATGTTGAATAATTGAGAGTAGTAGCTTAGTAAGTTAGTAAGTAGTGTGCATAGTACTATTAGCCCACTTTACCTTTCACTTAATTTAGGTGAAATTATGTTTTTGGAGCTTTTCCACAAACATTAGGAAATGTTTTACTATTATAGTAAATTCCTTTTATATTCACACCCTTCATGAGCAATTTTGTTTTGTTTTGTTTGTGGTGACACTAACAAATTATGATTCAAACATGTATAGTTACATTCCATACAAACCCTTACAAGATTGTGACTATAAAGCCAAAAAAATCTTGCAAAAATAATCCTTTTATGCTAGAATAAAGGTGCCAACAAATGTTTAAATTTTCTAAGTGGTTTATTCTAATCTCTACTAATGCATCAGTAGACTTGAAAAAGGTTGTGTTTTCTGCACATTTTAATGTAACGATTTACATTGAGTTTGAACTTCTTATGTATGTTGTCAACTACATTTTTTTTCAATTAAAAATTTCTGTTTTATTGACAAGCTCACATATCTTTTGCTTATCTACAATAAAAAAGTTATTTTTATTTTTTTAATTTTTCAATTGAATTCATCGTTGTTAATTTGTGGAACTTAAACACAAAGCAACACTAACATTGCCAAAGGGCACTACAATTTATAAAATTATAATATTTGTCTTAAATTTCCCTCCATTATAGTCACATTTATTAAAAAGACTTTACAAATGTTTTGTGCTGCCAACCAGCATGATAGCAACTTTAAAAAATGATGTTTCTTATTAAAATGGATGGTTACCAAAAACAAAAATGTCTGACACAAACAAGAATGTGACCAAAAAGGGTGTGATTATAAAAAGGGTTTACTGCACTTCTCTAGCCACGGTGAACCAGCACTCACACTAATATGTACCACCATCTTCTTACCAAGGGCTTGTGGTGGCCATATTACACCAAATAAATATTAGATTTTTTTTCTCAAAACCCCTGATTTAATCGAAACATGTTTATAATAGAGTTATCTGTAAAGTCTCATCATGAGGGGGCAAGAACGGCCAGTTTTGGCAGAATAGGGCATCAAACGCAGAGCTGAGAATGAAAATTTTACAAAGTGAAATAACTTGGACCCAAACTAGTTTTTCCACCAATTTTGGTGGTAAAATGAGTTTCATCCTGTCTTTGATTTTTCCTGAGCGCTTCCACCGCTGCTACATATGATGATGTTTACCACAAAATCTCCAAAACTGGAAATTTGTATACCTAAAGCAGGTGCAACCAGATTCAATTTTGAACCCCACAACTAGTTTGATTACATCTGACATGTGATGAGCTAACTGGTCTGGAAACTGGAGAGGAGATTAAAATAATAAAAATATTTCCTCTCCAAATTGAATTTACCTACATCAAATTAAAAAGAAATCCATAAGTTACTGGAATTTTTGCCTTTCAATGGAAACAACTGGGGATTGCTACATTTGTGTTTCAATGGAATTTTTTTTTAGGGAAATTTTATTATTTTTGATAAAGCGGAATGAGTCCTGACTCGTAATGTCGTCGTCCCTTTTGCAGATCGAAGAACCCGCTCGCTCGCTAGCTAGCTTTCTCTTCTCTTTCTCTCTCTCTCTCGCTCTCCGTTCTCGCGGATCGTTTCTTTTTGGGTTGTGGTTGATGTAGGTTTGGATCTTGGTGCTTGCAGTATGAAGACGAAGAAGCACTAGTTGCTGGGTGCAGCCTTTGCTTTTTGCGAGCGGTGGTGTTCAGTTCGGTTTTTTTTTTGGGAGGGGGGGGTGGGGGTGAAGGCAAGGGGGGCGGGGGGTTGGTTTGTTCTCGGGTGAGTTGTTCCGGAAACGCAGTATAGTGTGGGTGGTGAGTGTAACATCTCTCTATCCATGGCTGTTCCCGTGGAAGAAGCTGTGGCAGCTCTCGCTACCTTCTCTTTAGAGGTGAGTGTTAGTTTTATATCTTTGTTTTGTCATAGTCGTCATCAATGCGTTCGTGGTTTCCATTCCGGTTTTCTTTTTTGGGGTGGGGGGGGAAGTGGGGAGGGGAGGTTTTCCGGCTCTTTTGATTCTTGCTTTTATATATTGGTCTTTGTCTTTATCTAACTCAGAATGTGGTTCCAAGCATAGACTTTTAAGCTTTGAGATCCTCATCGGAATTGCTTTTGCCTAATATGGCTTCCATCGCTGCTCGCAGTTTCTTTAACTTCTAGTGAAGGTTTTCCACCTGATCACCTCTTGTGTTTCGAAACATCCCTTGTGAGCTTCATAGCTGACAGATCAGAATAGCTTCTCGGATATCTTGATGCGTTCCAGTGCGACTTTTGAGTACTTCAGCAGACTCGGTTCAGACTGAAAATTGCACAGCCATACATCTCCCTGCTAGAATATACACTGTGATTACTTTTTTGGCATGTGATCCTCCGTGTACTAGATGTGGATTTAATGGTGGCTGCATTGCCCTATCCCTACATCTTCTGCGGCCAGCCTCGGGGTCTTAAACGTTAAGTAGATTTCAATGTGGTTGCCTCCTGTTAGCTAAGTTGCTGCAGTTTTTAGAAGAACTTGGAATTGGATCTCTGGAAAAAATTGCGGGTAGTAGCAATTTTCAGTGTCAGAATGTAAACATGGATCGTGGTTTGGGAATGACAGGATGATCAGCCTGACATACAAGGACTAGCTGTAACTTTAATTGGAGGCCGCAGCACAACAGAAAGTGCAATAGGTATAATTTTCTTACTTGAGTCACCGTGAAAGCCTATTTTCCAAACTTCATGCAGGTTTTGGTTTTGACAGATTTTCTTAAACCTCTCTGACTACTTCTTTCAGGCTTAAACTTGGTAATTTGGAATTATTGAAGGTTGACAATTTACTCATATTTTTTGGGCCAATGTTGTGGGTGTGCAGATTATGAAGATGTGCCTGCTTATCAGCTCTCACTTGCAGAGGATACTATTGCCATTACGCAGCTGGTATGTCTTTGCATGATGTCTCAGCACAAGATGACAATTTTATGTTCAAGCTATGATTATGATATTCGCTTGTCTGTTGGGCAGTCTGACTATTTAGGTCTGAAACAATGCATCTTATGTTGTATCTGCAACTGCTAATTTATATTTGTACATGCCTTCTAGGCCTACTGCACTTCAGCAATTCATACTCCATCTGACATTCCGCATTTATAGTGCCACAGTAGTAGCTAAATGTCTGGTAGACTGACATAGCCAGCAGCATAGCCGTAAGCACATGGGTTAGCCGTCTGATTAGTAGTATCTACCCTCATGACAGAGGGTTCTCTTCTGAACCAATTCTGTAAAGTTCAGTTAGACAAAGAGATCAATCTCAAGAGTTAGCTAGTGTGAGCTCAGCTGTCTTAGACCTATAACATCAACCTTCCCTAATTGGCTTTGATGGTTGCTAGTATAAGGGGAAGCTATATTAAAATGAGGTGGAGCTCACCCTCAACATATGTTGCAGCTTGAATGAGGATGCTATGAAATTCTCTTATTAGCTACACCTCTTGAGTGTCTGTGACCCAAAACCTTGACTGGGTCTTCTCATTGCTTCCAGAACTGCACAAGAAAACTAGGATTTAGATTTTTGTGTTATTTTTGGACTGAAATTATTATGCTCTTACCTATGCCCACTGTTGGGAGATGATGAAAACCTTTGGGAAGTCATGATACCAGGTCACTGTCATTCACGGTGAAGGTGATGGTCTGATACTCAAGGTTATGACCACACTCATCTTGCATTTTTTTTGCCTCAGCTGGAACTGGCATAATGGTTATCCTCAAAGTGTTATTGTGAATTTTGATCTGCAATTTTATACATATGGCCTTCACTAATTAGCTTAAAGATAGATTGGCCTAGTTCAGTTTGACCTGTTTCTTATGCTTATGTGCTGACATATTTGTGGGTCAGGACACACTCATTAGCGAAGGCAGGGATTTGGTGGCAGTCCTTTACTCCTATCGCAGCTGTGTCAAAGCTCTCCCTCAGGTACCTGGCATTATCTTCTCATACCCTAAATATAGAAGGGAATATTGCACTGCCTACAGTTGACATCATTCCCTCAGTGCATCTACAATTTCTTGTTAAGTGTTGCTTGAATCTGGGGGCTGCAGTTACCAGAATCAATGAAGCAGAACCAAGGAGATTTATACTTGGAGACCTATCAGGTGCTGGATATAGAGATAGGCAGATTGCGAGGGATGCAACGATGGCAGGCAGCAGCTGCTACAAGAGTAAAGTTTTCATCTTCCAAATGATGATTGTCCTCTGTGCTTCTACATGTTTGGTTGTTGGACTATCAGAGACAACCAAGGACAGACTCAATGGTTGCAACACATCAATGCCAAAGTAGTTTTGTACTTCTCAAATGCCCTTGGTGGTATGATTTTAGATGAAACAAATAATAGAATTATGATTCTTCAAGAAGTTGACAGGATTTCACCCTAATGGATATCTAAACCAGGAACTTTTAATGACAGACAATGTAACAACTGGAAATCAGTTGCATATTGAGTTGTATGGCTAGAAATAAATTACAGAGTGTTGGTCTGGGTGGTACAGCTAGCAGGAGACATGCACAAATTTTCAAGGTTTGATAAAAGTATCAAGGGCCCCACTGTTACACATATGTGGTACACTAGAGGTTTTTCTACCCTTCTTTTTCCTTTTTTGGCTTTGGCTTTGCTCTTTGTGTGGTTTGCCATTGTCTTGTACCAAGTGTTAATATTGGGTCATCTGTAAGTACAATTTTGAAAGTTTACAGCTAAGGTGAGCCAGTTGGGAAAGTGAAACCACAACCTGCTGAGCCATCGCATGCTTCCAAAGATGAGAGCTATAGGAGTCAAAAGGAAATGGTGATTTTAGCTGAACCTGCCTAAATTGCAGTTGAGTAAGTCACTGATAGCTCATGGATGAAATTATTGTGACATTAGGGGCATGGTGAGGCTATTAGATGTGCTTCTGCAGCTAGACCATCTGAAGAATGCCAAAGCTAGCATTCCAAATGACTTCTCATGGTACAAAAGGTACAAATTTGGCAAGCAATTCCTCCCCTTGGTGTGTAATCCTATGTCTGATTCAATGAAAGTGATTGCCTTGCATTGCATTATTCTCCTACAACTGCTTTGCTATATGTGCACCACCATGTCAGGATGCTATTGATATTTTAGTTTCAGTGCCATCTCCCATGTTTTAGTGGTGGTGTTAACCTATTTGCCTGAAGTTTTCAAGAACCATAACTCTTCATTACACACCAGATCCCCTTCATATACTGTTGCAAATCTGCAGAACGTTTACTCAAATCAGCGCACAATGGCCTGACACTGATGGAATGAGAGAAGAATTGGATGACCTGCAGGTATCTTCACCCTACATCCCTTCCAGTGTATAAAATTGGACCATTTCACATTGGATCTCTTTCTTCATAGTTGGATTACACAGTGCTAGTTCTGACCTGCTGACACTGTAGTTTGTTGCTTGTGTTTGTCTAATGCCACATAAGAGTTATGGCCTGTCAGAAAATGAGTCCCTCAATTCCCATTTCTAGCTTGATGGCTGTACATGAGGTGCTAGCTGTTGGCAAGTCATTTTAACAATTGACACAACTATCTGAGATTCTTAACCTTGGTGCTATGAAATGGGCTGAGATTGAAGGAATCTTCTAGGTAGCAGGTATTTGGCCAGAAGAAGGCTGGTGACATGTAGATTGCTGGAAGGATGTTTGGTAGCCTATTTAGCATTGTTTAACAGGTCCTGAGAGAATATTCATGATTGCTAATGGTGAAAGACTTCTGGTGCTGTGCAGATATTCTTGAGCACAAGATGGACTATACTTTTGAATCTGCAGGCTGAGATATACCGAGTCAGTGTGTATCCTTCAGTCTTTGTAATATAGTCTGAAAGGTTGTCAACTCTGAAGTAAAATGAAATTTGTTTGCATGGTTGTAGGTGCCACTGTGCTTTGCAAGTGCAAGCATAGAATTTTGCTGGACACATCTTGGGAGTTTGAGTGAACTTTGAAGGATAAAGGACTTCAGATGTTTTGAATGTCATTTTTTAATTTTTTTTCGGGAATTGCTGTTCCACTTAATTGAACAAAGTGCGGAAGATGTGCTGCAAGTACTCATACTCTTCTGCCTGGAGTTGCTTGAATCTGATCGTGTTTTACTCTACTCTGAGCGCCATACTCTCCTTCGTGTTCTACCCGTACTTGTAATTCTTGCCATGTCTGGTGAGAAGGAAGGGGAATCATTCCTGAAGAAAATCAAGCTCTCCCGGCTAGTCCGTGTTTTTCGGGTACCTTCTGCTCCATGTGGTTGTCTGGCTCAAAGGGAAGGGGGGTGAGGAGTGTGCTGGTGGTTGATTAATTTCTACTGGGTAAAAGTTGCTAGAGTGGTAATCTTAGAATGTCATATTCTGTTTTTTTGGGTGACTGAAGTAGCTTGCACTCTGTGTCCTTTAGGGGGACCCAGTGATTCCTGCATTCCCTGACCTGCATTTGGCACCAGCAAGCATTCTGAAGGAGCTGGCACCATATTTTCCAAAAGCCTTGGCATTTGTGCGACAAATGGGCTTGCCACTGCCCCACGAGCTCAGCCCCCGTGAAGCTTCAGAATATCCACCTTGAATTCTCTTTCCCTACCCTTGACTGTATTATGACAATTGCAATCATACTTTGTACTCAGTTCCAAAAGTTTCAGAAGTATAGGCAGTCCATTATCTTTGAATCAGTTGTGGAGTCTGATACTTCTGGGTGTTGCACTGGAAAGTGAACATTGAATGGGTTGACAGCAGCTCAAGGACTTTAAACAGATTAAAAAACAACCATGGAAATCTGGAGGAATCTAGCTGATAAGTAGGAACATGGAGGTGGAAATATAGAAGGTGTTTATTGAATCCTTAATTGAGAGCAAGTACCAGAGGGAGTACCTTATTGTGCATCACATCCCGACCATCAGGTCTCAACATGACGAATATTGTTTACGTTTTGCTGCAGCTGTGAATGAGGTACTATATTCTGAAGTTCATCTGTTGACTTTCTTGAGTTGTAAAACTTTATTGTGGTGAGAGGTTAAATCTGAGGAACAACTGGATGTTGCAGTTGCAGGCAGTAAAAGTGGCAAAAGATGCAGATGAGGTGGAGAGTACACAGGTGAAGGAGAACATGTATTTGGTGATTGTTGAAGGATTTCAGTTGCTAAGTGAATGGACAGGGCGAGTGTGGGAGCAATGTGCATGGAAGTTCTCTCGACCTGCCAAGGATGCAACCCCTTTTGATCCTGAACGGTCAAAGGATGTCACTGACTATGAAAAAGTTAGTCAACTGTCTTTCCACTTCTCCTTGAATTGTGCTGTCTCTCTTGTTTCTCCTCTACACAGATCAGAGCAGTGCTTCAATTATGTTCACAAATATTCAAAAGTTTTTCAACACATTCTGACTTATTGTGACAGAAGAAATAAAAACTCTGGATTCATAAATACTACAGGTTGTGCGGTGCAATTATTCAGCAGCAGAGCGGAAGGCAACAGTGGAGATGACAAGTTACATAAAAGGGCTGGGCACAATGATGGAGAGAGTTGATACACTTATTGCGGATGCCATATGGGAAGTGTTGCATGCGCAAGTACAGGAATTTGTCCAAAATAAGCTTGCTACCATGCTCCGTACAACCTTCAAGAAAAAAAAGGATCTAGCACGGTGAGGCCCATTGTTATCCTGAAATTCCACAGTGGTTTATTTCATTTAAGTGGTATACTTTTGTCTTGCTTATTACTGTTGCTGTTGTTTTTGTTGCATTTTGAATTGGTTAAAGTAGTGATTCTTCTATCTCAGAACTGTCCCAGCACACTTTAGGCACAATTGTCAGTGTCATTGCAATTTTCCTCCAATCCACTTTCTTTCAGTGTAATTTTGTACAACTACTGAACTCTATGTAGACCTTGCTAGCCAAAGGCCTGGATGGCTTCTTGTACAGGGCCAAGCACTTTGTGAATGATACTCATAAGGTTATGACTGCACTTGTTCTTGTTTTGTTAGTTTTGGTTACCTTCAACAGTGTTTTATTAGTTCTGGTTACTGACAGAATGGTTACCTTCAAAGTGTTGTTTTGGAGTTCTCTGCAGTCTCATAAATATGAATGTGACACAGAGTGTTCAGGAAAATTCTGTTCTCTAAATGATCATTTGTTTCTATGCAGAATACTGACAGACATGAGGATTATAGCAGCTGACTGGATGGGTAATTCAAGCGAATACAATACTGGACATGTGTCAAAATTGAGAGAAGAGGGTGCTGGAGTTCCAGTCACTTTCCGTTCCCGCCCTGCTGCTCCTACTGCAGCTCAGGTTCTGCTGGCCTCCTGCATGAACTTATATGTGGATGTAGCTCTAGATTGAGATTTGTTTTCTGGAATTAAATCTAGTGTGTGGCAGTTGATGGCCTATTGAATGAGGAGATAAGAGCCTAATGCTTCACAACATATTGAAAATTGTTTCTCCCAGATCCTAGATGTCCCTTAATCCAAACTTAAGCAATGGCTCCTAGTCTCCTATTCCTGAACTGATGATTTTGGATCCTGAATTATTAGAGTGATAATAGATACTGACAGGAATGTTTGTGGATTGCAGTTACATTGCCTGCAGTTTTTGATCCATGAGCTGGTTTCTGGTGGTACTCCCAAGAAAATGGGTGGTTTCTTTAGTGGTAGTGAGATTGACATACCACATGCAGACATGAGACAACTTGAGAACTTTTTCAACAAACTTGCATTCTTCCCGCATATTCTTGACTATCGAGGTGTGGCAGCAAACCACCCCTTTGATTCCCAGATTTGTAGCAAATTTCATAAGAGAATATATTCTATGAGCCAGCACCTGAATAACAATTTGTCTTGATTTTGTGATAAAATGACAGCAACACTGGCAGATTTGACGGATCTTGGATTTCTCTGGTTCCGGGAGTTCTACTTGGAAACATCTCGAGTAATCCAGGTTTTTCTTTCAAGCCGTTTAGAAATTTCAGACCATATACCAGAGCATTTGGATCTTGATCTTTCTTCAATGAATTTTAGTCAAGTCATAATGTGTGAAATTTGTGGTTAATGAACAAAATTATATGTGAATTTTGGACTCTGTTGTTACTAAGGTAAAGAATCAAGGAAGAACACTATGAGCAACCACTGTCATTGATATTGTAACATGTGATAGAGTTTCTACCAAATGGTCATAACAGAAGTTGTTGTCAGTCTTGTTGAAGGGTTGTGTTCTTTGGATGCCAGTTCAGTGTTTATCCAGTCTTGATTCATCTGACTGTTTGTCCTGTGTTGTGCTTCAGGATAGTCAATGTCCCATTTCATTCAGTCATGGAACTAATCAGTTCTCTAAAATACTAATTATAACCATTCCATGCTGCCCTTGCTCATGCCTCCAATGAAATACTATTCATGGGTTCCTAAATTGCCATCTACAGCTCCTGTTGCAAGGGCTTCTATTAGAAATTGTGAGAATCAGAAATCATTTGGAAAAGATGTTTGATTGTAGGTCAGTTGGTGAGGTTTGTATTTGACAATAATTCGGGCTCTTGTGGTGGTGCAGTTTCCAATTGAGTGTTCACTCCCATGGATGTTGGTGGAGTATGTGATAGAGTCACAGGAAGCAGGATTGCTTGAAAGTGTGCTCATGCCCTTTGATATCTACAATGATGCTGCTGACCAAGCACTCCGCACTCTCAAGCAACGCTTCCTTTATGATGAGATTGAAGCAGAGGTAAATACTCAAGACACATTTAGTCTAAAGAACATACTCCAAATTCCATGATGATATGATGTCATGTGGGTGAAGCAGATGCACTGCATTCCATTTTTGCTTATCCTTGTACCAGCAAGTCATGGAGAGACCTACATTTCTGGGTAGCGGTTGGGGCATCCTGCACCCTGAACATACCTTCACAAGCTTGTTGCAACTTGAATGAGGAAACCACTGAATTTTTTTAGTAGCTATGTCTCTTGATTGCTTGCAAACATAACCACCATGTCTTTGCAGTGCTTCCAAAACTGTGACTGGAACTCAGGACATATATTTCTCTATAAGTGTTTGTCTGAATTTTTTAGCAGAACATTATTTACTTAGGTACGGCCACCATTGGGAGCTAATAAACTCAATGGGGAGTAATGGCAGCTAATCCTGGTGTACACTGATGAAAGTGATTGTCTGATACTTTGTGTGTGACACTCACAAGACTGTGACCATACTCATTCTGCTGTAGCAGGAACTGACATAATTGTTACTTTGAAGTGTTAGTGTGAAGTTTTCTCTGCAATCTCATAGATGTGGTATATGAACTTCTTGAGAGTAGGATGGAATGGGTCCAGTGTCTTCTTGCTATACCTGGCAGAAACTGACCACTGTAGGGAAATAACTGCAGATAATAATTGTTGTCTAGGATCAAAGCTGGCAAATTGGATTGCATTTGGGTGATAGCCAAAAGCTAGGTCACTTATCCTATGGCAACAGCGGGTCTTGTGGTCTAGCTTTTTCTCACAAGCATTTTCAACATGTCAGGTAGATTTGTGCTTTGACCAATTAGTCTTCAAGCTGAGTGAAATCATCTTCACCTACTACAAGACTCAAGCATCAAGGTACTCAATGTCCTCTTTTCTTTCTGTTCCATCTATGGTGGTGGATATCATCTAAGATGTACCTGCCAGGCTTCTTTTGTTTGCGTAGGAAGTGGTGAGTGTGGCTTACAGGCTTTAGGACTTGGTGTGTAGGAATGAACTTTGAATGGGCTATGTGTGCTTATGGCTGAATCCTCACTGGTGTGGTATTTTGCAGCAAGATGCTGGAGATTGCATTCTTGGAAGTTGTAGAGAATCAGGAGAAGTATCAAGTGTTCCCCAAACGATTCGATTCTCTCTTCAGAATGCGCCGTGTCAAGGTATTTGTTAATTGTATTTGAAAAGCAAACCTAGACCCTGAAGCCTAACACTATGGAGGATTAGTTATATTCTTCTTTTGCCTCCCACATGTGGCATGTTCTATCCTGGTACTGGATTTTTTTATCAAGTCAGCACATTGTCTGCCATCAAAGAAAATTAGACAAATCCCACCTCCCAGATTTCTGGAATGCCTGCTGGATGATCTGGACATTCTGGTTCAACATGTGTAATGAATTGATGTCATTTTTTCAGAGGCAGTGAATAGTGGCTTGATTGAATGATGGCAGCTTTTGGGCCGCACTATTGATTTGGCCTTTCTATTTGGACAACGCATGAACAAGATCTTTCGGGAGAATTTGGACTTTTTGTTTGAGCGCTTTGAAGCACATGATCTTTGCTCCATTGTGGTATGTCAAAGTTTGTTTAGTTCAAGGCTTGACTTAACTTCTGTGACCGGTGGGATGCATACATCAGAGACAGAGACATGTACATGAATTCTATGTGTGTTGTAATTGAAGTGCTCTGTATGGGACTCTGCTTAGTGTGTTTCCATGTAATTTGGCCAATTGCAGGATTTACAGAGAATGGTGGATATTTTAAGTCGCACACATGAGCTGCTATCAGAGCACATTAACATGGATCCTTTCCCTCTCATGATGGGTGAAATGAGCGAGACCATCTCCCTTATGTCTTTCTCAGGACGTATCGCTACCCAGGTCTAACCTTGAACTACTCTTGGTTGTCAATTATGGATGTAATGTAAATGGATCCCTCATTTTGGATTTCAGACCATCCCAGTCAAGTGTCCAAGATGCAGGCTCCGATGGATGCTCCCATCCCTCCTATTTCTTTAAAACCTCACTTGCAGGATTATATTGCTAACACGTTAGGCCAGTTACTTTGAACTTCTATGCATTGGAGTTTTCATGGAGATTTCACTTACTTTACAGAAGTAGCCCCAACCCCTTCAACTTATTTTAACTTCAATAGTAACTCAGGAGACTACTTTGCAATGTGGCTCTTGATGTAGTTCCTTTTTATGTTGGGGCTTGGTGGTAACGCAGGTGTTTGCAGAGCTCCAAAATGATTTTTTCCCCAATTTCATTTTGTGCACCACAACACAACGATTCATTAGGTCAGCCAAAAGTTGCCAACAACCTGTGCGAAGGCCTACTCCCCCTAATGCTGACCCCAGCTTCCTCTGTGGCACTCCAGTACAAATTCCTAAACACTGAACCTGTCTGACTAGAGTGTGATGCATGGAGAAATAGAATGTACTGGAGTATTTTATAAATACCATGCTAGATTATCAATCCCTTGTTTTGGACTACTCAAAATATTATGTTCAATTGGTTTGTGACTGGTTGAATTAATGTGTTTGTGTTGGGGGGTGGTGGATTAGGATCTGAATGTGGCCCATGGTATTGTGGGAGATTTGCATAGCAATTTTTTTGGGCTACCCCACATGTTTGCGGTTGTGAAATTGCTTGGATCACGATCGCTCCCATGGCTTGTTCGTGCCCTTCTTGACTTCCTCTCTCAAAAGGTGTGGCATCATGTCTGCACAAGATCCTTATTGTATGTACATGTGGAGACCTGTATTGCATTATCTACTGTACAAGTGTGGGAGACAAAAGAATGGCCTATGTCTATTGTAAATCCCCTCAACTGTTGTTTCTGAGTTTACTCGAAATGGTTATCAGTCTATTCAAGAAGCACAGTTTGTAACCTTCTTGAGACAGGAACCATCACCCTGCAGAATTGCTATTGTGTGGAAGTGTGGAAGTGTTCAGTTTGAGGTTGGCCTCATCAAGTCAAATGGTTGTTGGCTGTCAACAGATTTCAGTTATGGAACCAAGAATTGAGGAAATGCGGAACAGCATGCCTAAAGCCATTGCCATTCCCTCCCATGACTGGGGTGTTGAAGGTCTTCTTGACCATGCCTTGCCAAATTCATTCAATCTTCCTGCAGCATTGCAATAAACCATTTTCCATTGTATTTGGCAGTAAAATGTGAAACCATCTAAACAGACTGATTCATGTCTGCTTAATCCTTGGATGCTATCAGAACATGTCACTCATCTGACCTTACTAGCAGTGCTTTTCATCTAAATGTTTTAGGTCTTTTGCATGTCAGGGTGCTTAAGGAACTTTTCAGAGCAGCTGCAGTGGGCAGGTTCATATGATGGGTTGTTGGACGTGCTTCAAGGGCTGAAAGAGATCGGTAGTCTTATTTTCTGGATGAGCCTTCTGGACACTGTTATGGTATGACCCTGACTTCATCTTTAGGGATATATTAACATGTGGATACATGAGCTTATTTCATTGCCAAATCGCACTCAGAACTGATTGATTTTGACCCCCTGAGTTTTATGCAGAGGCAAACAGAAACAGTGCACTTTATGCAAGTTGTTCCGTGGTTAGGTGTGGTTCCAAATAAGGATGGCCAGTTACAACAACTACTGGCAGATGATAATTACAGCCCATTGGTTAGTCTCTTCAAGCAAGCAACGGAGGAGGTCCTTTCTCACCCTGGTTGTCTTAACAATGCAGCCTTTGTCTCAATGGCAAAGCAGGCAGAAGTTGCAGGTGCATTTTTCCTTCTCTTCTTTCTATCATATAGATGGGTCAAGCATTGCCCTGTAGCTGTCCATGTTATAGATAAGAACATCATATATGGCAGGGTACTCATGTGATGTGACTTTATTGCTTTACTGGATAGAAATTATGTGTTCATATAAAGCATCAGGTATATAGTCTATTGGTTGTAGGACTCATGACTTTGCAAGTGGTTGTGTTTTGATTCACTACTAGGTCATACTAGATTTTACCCATTTAGCTAACCCAGCTATAGTTGAGGTCACTGACTAAACCAGTCATTGAAAGCCTAGGGCTTTCAAGTCTTTGGGGGAAGAGTTGGGCAATTACATTGTCCCCATTATGGTGCTTAGAAAGTAGCTACATTTTAAAAGGGTGGCAATAGTTGAACAGACACTCAACCACAGATGCACCTCAATTGAATGTACTTCCTCCTCACAAGAGTGGTATTTTGGTTTGTCACATTTGCAGCTTATTGATGTCTTGAGGCCACCCATAAAGCATAGATTCTACAAATATCAGTTTTTTAGTCAAGATCTCAACATTTAGTCTTTGCTTCCTTCCACATGGAAAAGATAGATCTCACATCTTCCCTGAACCTCTGTAGTGTCATGAACCTTGTTTCTTTTAGAAAGATTATGCTCTTAAAGTACTCAGTGTTTGTTTCTCTTCTCTTCCTCTTCTCTTCTTCTTGCCGGTCTTGTGGCAGAAACACAGTATATTGGTTAACCAATGGTATTGACCCTCACCCACTGCTGGAAATAAAAAAGTGAGGGTGTTGTGGTAGCTAGTTGCAAGCAGATATACTGCTGGGAGATGAAAAAGTGAGGATGTTATGGTAGCTGGCCAGATATGTTGCTGTGAAGGTCATTGAACATTCTTCCGACTGTTGGTGTTGTTGAACCCACTCCTCAGTCTGTTGTCTGTATTTAGGGCGTTATCTTGTTCTCTTATCTTGTTCGTCTTTATCTTGTTCTCTTTGGACAATTCTAATTTTTTCAGTGTTTTCTAAGAGGTCAACATGAACAACCTCAGGATGACAGTGCAGTGCTGATTGCACTTTTGGTGTGATGCATTGATGTGCAGACATTCTTTATATGAATAATTTGCAAACAGGAAGTATTTTGGATTATACACTTGCCTACCTTGGCGCTATCCTGGCTCGGGTGCGGGACAAATGGGATGCCCCCTCCAAAACAGGCCTCATTGAGATCACATCATCAAGAGAATACTATCGCATCTACAGTGGAATTCAATTTGTAAGTGGCTCAATTCTTGTGTTGGACTGATGGTGTTGTTAGGATTGAAATTCCTTGTTTTCTGTCAGCAAGCAGTTGAATATTATTAGACTTGAAAATTGTATGAATGCCATCATAATTGTCAGTGTCTGCTTAAATGTCAATTGACAATGTCTTACCTTGCAATGACAGCACAACTTACAAGGACTATCACCAAGTCTACAAGCTATAATTTCTGTAAGCCCCCAACCAAAATATTGCTCCACTGCACTCTTGATGTAATGTTTTACACCAAGATTGTAATATGCACCATGCCATCAGATGAAGTCCTCACCATTAACTCATGAAGGCTGTGGCAACTGCTCAGTTTCTAGACAACTGTTTTGACAAATGTATCAGTTCCAAATGTGTTAGATATCATGGTTTGGGTTGGAGCAGAAGCCCTGGGTGTAGTGTATAGAGCAGATTGTTCATTTTGTTGCACACCCACTCTTTTGCTGATGTGATAGTTTGATTTGCAGCAAGTTCATACCCAAAGTCCAGGGGAAGGAGTGAGCTTCCAAGAGTGTTTTGGTGATGCAGTTGCATGGGGTGGTTGCACTATTCTGTATTTGCTTGGCCAGGAGCTGCGTTTTGAGCTCCTTGATTTTACATATCATGTTCTCTCAGTGGCAGAATCTGATACTTTGCCATCTTCACTATCATACATTGAGAGTCGGGCCAAGGGCATCTCATCCTACTCTTTGGTATGCACCACATCCTCAAATTTTTGACTGGTTCTTGAACACAAAAGGTTGAAGATATTGTCACTGGCTATACTGTACTGTGACCAGACACATTTGCCTTCTACTGGTAAAGCTGCACTGACAGAGCAATTGCTGTTATATGTCCCATCAGGGGTAGTCAGAGTTTATAGTATGTTTATAGTAAGATGCCAATGCAAGCTGAATCTTCAGATACTTCATGAAGACTGTCTAGGGTTATTGGGCCTGGAGTAGTTGAAGGTTGATATCCATGGTACCTGCTGCTTAGTAGAGGGATGGTTTGCAGGAAGTAACAGCATTTTTGGACAATGCAAAGAAGGCCCGGAGGCTCAACAGTCACGTTTTCTCCTTGTTGCGGGCTCGGGCACCACATGAGGACAAGCTTGCATCCATGATCACACAAAGTGGCTCAGTTGTGCATCGCATCAAGTACCCCATTACACCTTCTTTCTATGTAACTTTGGCTAGACAGTAGTAATATCAGTCAAACTATGCTTTTGAGTTCATTGGTTTTGTGATTTCCATATTTGGGAAATTGCTGCTGTTGCAGTAGGAAGCATTTGACCATAAGATAGCTTCATTGAGGCATAGTTCCAAGGCTCACAGATGTAAACACATCAAGAAAATCAGTTACAACTTTCAAAACTAGGCACCCTGAAACTTTAGGCACTGGGTACAGCATAACCCTTGTATGGCTTTAGAGGGGGCAGTAGTGTAATGTAGAATAATCGAAGAGTTAAAGGTATAAATGTGGTTGTGAGGGCTTGGGATCACAACTATGTTTGGGATGCATACTGTGCATAGCATATTGCAACTGAGAAATTTCAAATGATTTTAATCATAAGTGGTCATTTGTTGTAGCGGTGTGATGCCCCTAACTTGGACCCCTTATGGCCAAAGAGCTAGAAAATAGCCTTCTGATCTGGAAATCTCCCTAGTTCAGCTGTCAATAGGCACCAGGAAAATGCCAAACCTTTTTCCCAGATTCTATAGTTGTGGTGGTTCAGCCCTAATGTGGAATCTTAATGCGTAAATGTGTTCAAAGTGAAGGGGGCCTTGTTGAATAGGCCTACAGCATATGTCAGTAGCAAAAATAACTTATCTTGCTTTGCACAGCATATTTTCCCCGGTCCCCGGTCCCCGGTTCATTCATCTTCCAGGCTATTGTGTAGCTTTGTCTACACCATTGCTGATCTCCTTAAGTGCTTAGACAGAGCTGTGACTTCTATAGATTTGTCCATCTAGTGTTATCTACCGTGATGCCTCTGCCATCTTCTTGTGCCATGTTCCTTAGTGCAGCAGCTCCTCCTTGATTCCTACTGCCACATGCCAGTTAAGTAACAAGCCCTAGGCAACTCCTGTGCACAGATCAGATCTGCTTCACAGCTTTGCGCATAACAAACCCTGTGTGTGGTGGTGTTTAATTGCACTCTGATTGCTACAGTACATTTGTGTGGGATCTTAAGCATTTGTAATTTTCTAAACAATATCCTTAGTCACACTGCTTCCTTAGCTTTGCAGGTGAATGTCATGTATAGGAAGAGAGAACAGCTCAAGGCTATTTTCAGGTTCCCCATGTGATAAGGCTTGAACCAAACAAGTCAGAATTTGGGAAAACCTTGGGAAAAAAATGTGTTTCTCTAGTGTAAATTTCACTAATTTTTTTCTATTTTGTGGGAAAATTTTGCCAAAGTTCGGATGTTCAATCAACAAAGGCATCCTTAGTTAACTCCTTGCCAAAAATGTTGCTGCACATCTACATGAAAAATAGCCCATCCTTTTTGTCCTCACTAATGTTGTGATACATACTCAAAAGAGTATTAATGCTTGACTACTAGGCTAGTGCAGGGGTTTGTCTTTACTAAAATGCTCTCTCATATGGTTCACCCCCAAAATCATAGTTCAAAAGTAGATTAGTAGTATCATGCTTTGAAGGCAGACTATGCTTTGGATGACATCCATCAAACCCAAGAGAAATAGTATTCATGAAATGTATGATATTGGACCATATACTATAGAAGGATGTGCGAATGACTATATGAGTAAATTTTGATTGGGTCTGTACATCATCGAGGAATATCAATCAATGGATGTCATTTTCTCAATCATGAATGGATGAATGTCCTTGTACAATGGATGAATGAACATCTGTCCACATGGATGAATGAATGACTTTTCACTATCATGTGTCATTCACATATATTGCACATGGATGAATGTGGATGAAATCGAGCATCCATGACCACATATAATTGGTCTATCGATATGCTATTCAGTACCATAGCATAAGGCCTTTCAATGAACCAGCACCTACACTGATACCATGGTAAAATCCCAGAATTTTTTGACTTGCATCTAACCATGGTAAATATCAATTCTAAGACTAAATTAGGGTTTCTGAGTCTAAATTTAGCATTTCCCTGATAAAATATGAACCTCAAACCTTGCTATTCCCAAAGTGAAGAGATTTTATTGAATCAAGACTAAAACTCAATATCATAGTATCAAATGCACAGGATTTGAAATAATCATGGCATCCATAAGCATAGGAGCAGTGAAAGCACTCAAGAAAAGGAAAAAAAAAAACCATGGTGAAACTTGGACTAATTTGAATTTTGTGGGAATCTAAGTTTCACTCCACATTTAAATGGAATGGTATTTGTTTTTCAAAAATGTCACCATTAATGACCAAACTCAAGATATTGATGTTTTGTTTCTTTCAATTTACAAATGTCTCTAATGTTTGGTGGATTTAATGGTACTCAAGTTATAGATGCCACAATATGGATGGAAGTCATTTTCAAGGATTGGTAATAAAAATGACCCTACCAATAATTTTTCTTTTAACTATGGATCTCCACCAATTCAAGCCACTCGAGAGCCTACTAGGACACCTTGTTAGTGAAAAGCCAAAGGAGAGCAACCATTTTGTTGTGTACCAAATGTGTGTGCTAAAGTTCTTGCCTTGCTCAAAATTTTCCCCATTTTGTCCAATTCAACAACTAGTTTTGATTGAAAATTAAGTTTTTGGGTTCATGTTTATTGCCTCTTCTTGTTGTGTATCAAAAGAATGGGTCCAACCTTTCTTCACATTTCCACTCATTGAAGTCCCAAGATAACCTCTTGATGAAACCTTCACTAAAGAGCCATAAATGGCCACATGGGGCTAATAAGGAAAGAGAGTTGTGTTTTGAAATCAAGCCCAATTTTGGAAGTTCATAAAAAAAATTAACTTGCAGGATCAAGTTTGAAGAGAACCTATGTAGGTTAAAACGCCCACTCAAAGTAGATTAGCAAAATATTCATTAGCATTTGAATTATTATCCATGTTATATTTCTTGCATGTGATAGACACATCTAGTGGCTTCTTGTGGTGTGAGGCTTACCTGATTTATGATTTCAAAATGAGAAAAGATCAATTGATGCACCATCATGTTTCAACAAATGGGTGTTGAACACAAACAATGGACTTCAATCCAAAAACAAATTATCTTTAACATTATTACACATTGACCCAAGGACATTTGCAATTTGAAACATATTCTTAAAGTCTTACTAGACAAATGGTTTCCATCAAAGCTCAAATTGATAACATATCAAACATGCTCATGATTATCTAATTTTTTACTCTCAAAAGTGGAATCAAGGGAATATTTTGTCAAAATAATTTTTCATCTCATACAACCAACATCTCCCTTATGTAGCACATTCATAAACACAAGGATTCAACATATCATGCCAATGTATTGTGACTTAATCTTGCTTGACTTGAAGCCACTAATTAAAGGAGTGGGTATGCACAAACCCCTACACAACTCACATACAACTATTCAATGGAAATTGTCATGATCACCAACATTTTTGGATGAGTAATTTGAGACATCAATACAAGTAGAATAAGAGCTATTGTTCAAGTTACTTTACACCTAGATATTGTGTGACAAACATGTTTCATGATACCACTTGTTTTCACAATTAGATGAACCAATACCTTCAATTCAATAGGTATTCTAATTATGGAACCTCACATGTTTGATGTTAGTTCACTCAAATAATTTGGGTTGAAGACAACATATATATAATTTGGGCAATCTTCAAAGGGAAATTCCAAAAATAATAATTCTTCACTAATCGACATTCCTAATCATTGTTCTTGTATTTTAGAAATAATGGAAGTATTAATGTTTAATGAGGAAAATTGAACAACGATTGTTGCTAGTTTTTTTTAACAAGTTGTGGCTAAGTAATAATCAACATTGCTTACAAATGTTTATCCATTTGTTCAACTTCACTTAGTAAGCAAGAAGCAAATAGAAGGATCCAAATATATTGTTGAAGAGGATCTCAACCAACAAATAACATGCTTGTAATCATTGTAACAAGCAATCACTACCAAAAGACTATTATATCTTGGAGGTTTGTGAATTGAGTTTGCCATAACTCAAAAAGTTTACAATAATTTGGATGAACACATTGAGGAACTTGACAAGTTATAGATTCAATTTGTTTCAAAAAAACAAATGTAAAACCTACTAAAAAGCCAAATAGTAATGTGATGGGCTAAAACTTGATTCAATGGGATTGTGCTAATATAGAAGTTTGCATGTATTGCAAACCAAATACATTAAAGATTCACAAATTGCACGCTAGACTTGTCCACTTAACAAGTTAGTGATCTCAATTTTGAAAAGGACTAATTGGAGGAAAAATTCACATAATATCAACATCAATACATGTACAAACATCGATCGACAATTTATATATGGTCATTGGCAAAATGAATAGGTCCATACATTCAACACACTAGCTTAAGGAGTTTAATGAAATCCTACTTGAAAACACATTTTGAAGGTCTAGATACAACTATTGCCACCACTAATAACAAAAAATTTAAGATTTGGTGGAATTTCATTCAAAACATGGTGTAATGATACATTAATGACACTTTAAATGAGTTTCTGAAGGCTTGTATTGATACAAGATGCATCTATATGCATGCATATCATAAGTTTGTGTACATGAATCCCACCCAACCAACTCCAAACGTATGAGTTTTTTAATCACCATGGAGGAGAAGTAGGACATACTTAGCATAGTGTCACCAAAACACATTGAACCAACATGTCATCACCACTAATTTAATGGGGGTTTCATGTTCACCATCCAACATTCATGGTGGACTTTACTTAACAAGTGATTAAAAGTGATACAACAATAGCTCCAACATGTGTTTGTTCAAATGGGAATTGAACATGAATTATAATTTGCTATTACCCCAACACACCCATTTAATATTCTGAGTGCAAGAATATAAAAAACTAAATAATCTAGGATCCTCTTAAAAACATTGTTCCCATTTTTCATCTTAACAAAAAACACAAGAACATGTTAGGTCCTTGTGTACTACACGATGATACACAACAAAGTTTCAAGATGATTGGCAATGACATTACTCCCCATGCAATGTTTCAATGTTTGTCATCAATGCCAATGTGCCAAAAGACACATGTAAGAAGGGTTTGCATATTTGTTTGCAATGTTTGGATATGAACATGTGGATTTCACTATTAATGTATGTGAGGAATGCCACATCATTTGCATGACATGGCCATTAGTTTTCATTTGCTAATTTGTGTGAAAAACCCATATAACTACTACCTCTTTTTATCCCATTGTGCTCCCATGCCCAATTTCAAAAATAAACCACACATCATGGAACATCCACCAAAAAGTTGTGGGTACCTTGTGAGAAAGTAGAATGGTTGGGCACTTTTGGATTGATTAGAACATCCATCAAACTACAAAAAAAAAAAAACACTTTGGAATAAAACATTCAGTGGTTGAATGTACTATAATGTTGCATGAACATATTATTATGATGCATATCATCAAAAATATAAGAATCAATTTTTTGAAATAAACTTTACGGTTTGATCACAACAATCAAGTCATGTTTAAAGATCTCCTTATCAAGATACAAAAAGCAATGTTAAAGTCTCACTAAACTTTAATCCAAATATAAACGATTGTGATACTTGAATGGGGCATGATTTCCTACATTAACGAGTGTCACTACCAACCAACTCATTGTGACACACCTCAAAGCACATGCATGTTGTTACAAGCTCATGTTGCTTGCCTTCCCATTTCAAGGCCAAGGTTGCTCTAGGCCCCAAAATAGAAATCCAATTTTGATTTGGGCACACACAAAGTAATTTGATCCATTCAATGCTAGCAACCATGACTTTTATGACTTTTTCCTAGGATCAACACACAACGCTTGTGTCCATGATTTTTTGAATGTTCATTATTTTTTAATCCATTTTATGCAACTTGATTTGGTACAAAATGTTTTCACTCCTAAGCTATGCAAATTGACTCCCCTAGTAAAAGAAAAATGATGTCCTCATCAAGTCTTAACTTTCCTCCACTTATTTGTTCATTGGTTGTGGAAGGTTTCCATGGCTTCTTGGCCATGCTCCATGTTTAATTCTTTCACCCAAGAAGACTTGATGACACAATAGCCCTTCCACTTAACCAAGTACTCCCACTCAAGCCCAAGAGCAATTATTTTGATTTCAACACAACTTCCACCTCCAACTTAGGTTCATTACCAATGAATTCAATCAAGGTTCGCGCGTCATTCCTTCATGTTGACCATGAGAGGTCTCAAAAAACTAGCTTTAACATGGAGACATGATAGATTGGTTGAACTTTTAGATTTTTTGAAAATTCCAACTTATATGTGTTTAGGTGGTTTTTTTTTAGTACTTTGAATGAACTTGCATATAGAACCATGAACTTATGACTAACATCTTTTGGAAGCCGAGGATTCTTAATGTTTAACCAAACCTTGTTTCCTTCTTCAAATTATATCTCATGATAGGCCTCATTAAATTTTATCTTTAATGGGTGTTTTAGAGGTTGTGCTCGGTCACCTCCCAAAATCTTTTCATCATCAAATTGGATCACAATTGAACTTCCTCACTTACATCTTCAAAATGTTGCACATTTGTAACCCAATTGTAGGCACATTTAGTGACCATCCTATCACCATTTAAATTGGTGGTGTCTTCATTGCTAAATGTTTTGAGTTATTGTAACAAAATCAAACCAAATCCAAATGTTCCACTTAGTTTCTTTGGTCCATTGTGATATAATTTTGAAGGAATTGTCAAATGACCAAGTTCACCTTTTCAATTTGCCTATCAATTTGGGGTCAAAATGATTTTTTCATCTTGAGCTTCAACCCCACCTTTCTCAATAAGGCCCACCAAAACTTGCTTGTGAACTTTGGGTTTCGATAGGATATGATTTCTTGTACAAGGCCATGGTGTTTAAAAACATTCACAAAAAATAATCTCCTTGTTTCCTAAGCAATTAATATGTTTGGAATGGGGATAAAATGTGCCATTTTACTAAACCAATACACCACCATGTTGGTGTCAAACCCATTTGAAAAAGGAAGATTCAACATGAAATCCATTGACACACTTTCCCAAGGCCCTTCAAAATAGGAAATGGCCACAAGAATCTTACATTTTTTTGGTAGACTAATTTTGGCATGTCAAGTAAGTATTGATGCACTCCTTGGTTTCATCCTTCAAATAATAGCTCATTTTCAAGAGTGATGCAATGTGTTTTCCACCAATGTGCCTTGCAAGGGGGCCATCATGGCACTCTTGTAACAAATTGTCTTGAAGCCCACCCTTGTGGACATAAAGCTGATTTTTTTGGGGTACCAAAGCAATCCATTTCATAATTGGATTAAATCACAAAGGTCTTGCATTACTTGTTTGGCCAAAATTCATCATGATGGCCCACCAACCAAATGCCCAATTGGAAATGGCACTAAAAGAAAAACAAGCATTTACAATTGGCTCTTACAACTATTTTTTAATTGCAAATGACATTTATGACTAAAAATCATTATAATAGCAATGACAAGTCACAACTTACTACTAATCACATGCAATAAATGAAATATTTACTATAAAATACGTACACATCCACAATGTATGTGTAAATTGAATGATGTTATGACTACAATGCAATTCTAATGCAACTATTTTGGTGATCAACAATTTGCTACCATGTAGTTCAAACATATAACCAATCCAAAAAGGACACATGATAATATTTTATTGTAAAATCCATTAATTCATAAATAAATGAAAATTTTATTGTTGTTTAATCAAGAATTACAAGCTCAGTGCACCACATGGCATAATGATAACCAATACAATTGTAGAACCATCTAGGTTAAACCTAAGGTTAGGCCATGTGGCCACTTAGGCTACCTAGCCATACATCTACCCCATGTGGCCTAAGTTACTTAACTTGGTCTAGGGCTAAACCTAGGTAACCTAGACTACTTGGCATAGCCTAAGGCTAGACGTACATAACCTAAGTGGCACACCTAGCCTAGGGCTTGACATGGGTGGCACTTAAGCTAAGAAACCCTAAACTAGTTAGATAGGTCTAGGTATTCAATTTTTTTTGCAATCCTATTTTTTGGGTTAAACTTTTTTTATTGGCTCCTCCCAAATGGCATTTGGTTTTGGAATGTTTTTAGTGCACCTAGCCAACCTAGTTATATAGTCTACGAACTTGAAACATAGGACAAAAAATATGTGATAAATATTTAGTTACAACCTTGTTGTAGTTACTAACTATTACATATTAAATACTACCCAACCTACTTAACTAGGTACTACTAGGCACTTACTAAACATACCTACTACCCACTTACTAGGTACAAAGTGTTACCTTCCCTTAGTACCCATTAAGTACCAATTAGGTATCACATCCTAACCTCTATAGGTCTACTAAATATTACATCCTAACCTAGGTAGCTTATTGAATCTACTAAGTACATATTATCACCTAGTATAGACTTGTATTAAGGTATTATAACCTTGCTTAGGTACCCATTAAGTAATTATTAAAAAGTATTAAACCTACCTATTACTAGGTATTTACTACATAGGTAGGTTATGTAGGTAGGGTACCTTAATTTAGCACTTACCTAGGTTATATAACCTAACCTAGCTAGCTATCTATGTATGTTTTTATAGCCTAGCCTAACCTATAAGTAGGTAGCCTAATTTATAACAACTATCCTAGTTGCCTATGTGATTGAATGGGTCAAAACACACTCAAAGGAGCCACAAAGGGTGTTGGATGTCAAATTCTAATATGAAAAATTAGAGATTTATTTAGTTTTTGACATTTCAAACCATGGTAATCATGGCACATTATTCCTTTTTAACACATGAATGTCAAGAAACTCAAATTAAAAATCCATTTGATCCAATTTTAAGTTTTGGGTTAGTCAAGGATTTGAAAATGAAAATCTTTATCATTAAAAAAAAAAAAATTTACAAAGAATTTTCAAAGATCTCATATAATAAAAGTAAATTGGTGGTTAAAAATATGAGATGATAATAACCTATTAAACACACTAAAAAGAATTCACAATTTTAAAAATGTGGAATTTTAAAACTTTGAAAATTCAAAATATGTACATTTGAAAATTCAAAATTTCAAAACTTCAAAAGTGCTTTACTGCATATAAATGGGGTATGATGTACATGATGTATTGAACAAATTTGTAGTTTATATTGCATCAAATTCAACTTTTTAAAATTAACATTTTTGGGTTTGATTTCAAATTATCATCATTTTTCAAGATGAAACATAGAATTTGTAAACAATTTGGGTAATGGTTTGCTTTAGTGAACAATTTTTATAAGGTATTGTAGTCTTTTAGTATTTTCAAATGTCAAAATGTTTTTACACACTTCCATGAACTTGCCCACTGAAACATATAAATTGCACAATTTTTTATGTGTCAAAATTTTCAAACATTAAAACCATATGACATGTGGCATTATTGTACCCATTTTGAGTTCAAATATATGAAAATTATTGATATTTTATGAAAAGAAATCATATTTTATGGGCATTTTGAAAGTATGGGATCCCTTTATAAACCATATGACTATAATTTTTAAGAGGATTAATTTCAAACTTAAAAACATATAAGGCATAAAAATACATCATATTAAATACATTAGGAGTTGACCCCCCCCCCAATTCACACCAAAAAAAAGATATTTTGTTATGTGGACAAAAAAGGTAAAATTTCAACACACTTTTATCATCTTAAGGGTTCATCAAAACCATAGCCTTGGGTAAGGCTCGACATTAGATAATTATTTAAAAAAATTAAATGAATTTTTTAGAAAAATAAAGGTTGAAGCGCCGCAAAATGTGATAAATGCACTTTGGAACTAACAAAAACTATGATAAATGTTTGGGGAAGTGATGGAAAGTTTGAACATTTTGAAAGAAACTTGTAAGTGAAGCCTTGCGTGGGCAACCCTAAACCCTTGTTGCTTGCTACCCTGTTGCTTGCTTGCTTGCTTACTACTCCAGACACGGTTGTAGCAACAAAATTTTATTTGAGTTTTGATTCAGTCAATGTTGCGCAAACTTTTGTTTTTCAGTGTAGCTCCAGTTCTAGTTGTTGTTGCAACAAAACACTTTAGTTTGAGCTATGGATAGTTGCTAGTTAGGTGGCTGCAGGCAGAATTTTTCCTTGGAGCTCTAGTTGACACAGTGTGCTCATTTTGTAATGATCGATATCTGCTGCTCACAATGACCATCATCTCAATCTCCATGTCTTCCAAGCCTCATCGATATAACGAGTTTCCAGTAGTAGTTGTGTCAACAATGCATCTTGTTGCCCAAAAAAAAAACAAGAAGTTACAAAAATTAGATTAAGTAAGGAATTTCATGGTAGTGTAAGTGTCTTCAATTTGTTGGGTTCATGTTTTTGGGTCAAACTTATAAATTTTTTTTCACATTTTGTGAATTTGTGTGAATTCAAATTTACCAACATCACTAGAAAATCATTTGCTAGTGCAAAATCATTTCAATTTTTGTAAAATTTTCTAAAAACTTTTTGTGTTTCAATTTTGTGTGATTCTTGATTCAATTTTTGTTTAATTTTTGGTGCATTTGGGTGAATGCAAACTATGATGGTCCTTTTTGAAGCACTTTTATGACCATTAGTACAAATATACACCTCTCTAAATATGATTAATTAATTTTAGGTTTTTCTTTTGGTGTTTAGGGGATATACCATTCATGTTCATTCAACAAAAGCCATTTAAATAAAAAAAATCTTGTTCAAGCAGCCAAAACATTTGTTGTGGAGAAGATTTTCTCGCAAAGAGGCTCCATTACTCCAAAAGTTCCATTGTTCAAAATCTTTGCAAAAGAATTCCATTGATGATGTTTCAAGGGACTCTTTGCATGATTGTTCAAAGCAATCAAATTTTGAACAATGGAACTTTTCAAGTGATGGAGTCCATTCCAAAAGAAAATTGACAATCCGAATTGCTATGCTCCCCATTGTAGTTTTTCAAAGATATAAGGGTACAAATTTAAAACATTGTTCACATCCATTTGTGACTCATTTTGCTGTATTTTACTTACACCCACAATCATGTAGAAAATGAAGCACTCCACTGAAAATGAAAATAAAATCATACAAAATTGAAACATGTGAAGCATATGTGAATGAAACTTTAGTACAAGAAGAAGGCCAGAGGCAAGAATGTTGCAAAGTGCAAACAAAAAAAAAGAAAGAAAGAACAAAATCCACCAAAACCTATATGCTCATTTAGAAAATTCTAGAGACCAGGTAACAATAATTCAGTAAATTGGGCATTATTGTGTGAATGACAATGTTGAAGTGCATGTAGTTAATGCATAAATAATGCATTGCAGAATTTAATATATAGTTATCTGGTGAATCCTTCTAATCCTACAATCCTAGAAGTCTAGCAAAGGTGTAGTATTCTTGCTTCAAAATGCAGCGCATTTTGTATTCTTTGATTAGAAGTTCTAAGGAGGCTTGGAGGTAGTGAAAACTGCAATTAAAAACCACCCTAGTAACCATTAAGTTCCATCTATGAAGGAAAGAATTGATTACATCTGAAATTCCAGCTTGCACTTGATTTGTCAAACACTACATGTAAGGTGTGTTAGCATTCACCACCAAAACAGGAATTTTAACAGGACTTATAAGCACTAACTGAAATGATTCCAAAACAATTAACTCGTAAGCACTAACTGAAAAGATTCCAAAACAATTAAATACATGAAACATGGAGAAGTTACAGGATCTTTAGACATCCAGGTCTATAGACCATAAAAGACAAGTGAGATTGTAACTAAGATCTTTGTAACAGAAATTAATTTGCATGAATGTGGGCAGCGAAAATTCAAACTGTAGCTGTTACATCAACACAGACACCAATGGATTTTCAACTGGAGGATTGGGAGCAATCCAGGGCAAATCTATTCTCAGCTTGCTTACATTCGCTATGTAGGAACCCTGTCTGCCTTTCACAGTTCCTCAAGGCTCACCTATCAGATAATGACTATATAAACCAATCCCTCCAACCAAGTGGCCAAATCACAAAAAGCATTTTACATCAATTTTTAGGAAAAATGGAAGGTTTCAAACCTCTGCATGGCCACCACCCTGGACGAGTCTAACCCCCCATGATGTAGAAATAAAAAGGGAATGACAGTATTGTGGACTTCAGGAGTAAGGAAACAAAGCCTGGGTTGCTGAAATCATCATCTAACTCGACTGATTGTGAATTAAAATTCTCCACACCATTCCCAACTCATTCCCTTGACCTACATCTATTGTGAAATCATAGGAGGATGAACTCATAGGTGGAACCAAAGCTATATGTGGAGGCAGGGTAAACTTACAGAGTGGAGACTTGAGACCAGTCAGTAGTTTCTTTGGAACAGGGAAGTTTTTGGTGATGAAGAGGAACCTTTACCTCGTTGTGGAAACTTCATGCTTGCCCTCCGAGCAATGTCCCATGACTTTGCTGGTGTGCCCACACCCTCTTGCAAGGCAAAGAAAGACTCAAATCCAGGTGAGTCGAAGGAGAACCCAGTGTGCTTGGACCTTTCACCTGGCAGCTGTGACATAGCATTCATCCTCCGCTCTTCTGCTGTTGGACTGTGGAATATTGCCATCATCTCTGTCTGCCGTTCATTATCATCTATATCCTCTCCATGATGGTACTTGCCTTCTTCTTGAATAATTTGATAGTCGTATGGGAAAAACCATCCCTGAACACTGCAATTTGGTGCCCCATTGCTGCCCATCAGCGATTAATCTACTTCCTAAAACCTTGGTTTCCTTGAATTAAGGGTTCTCATTCAATTCCCAACAGCTACACAAAGTGACACTGGAAGTGGTCTTCAAAGTCTTATTTGAGTCAAGGAAACTTACGCCATGAAAAGTAGGTCGCCTGACAACGCCACAAGTGGAACCAAAATAATAGTGAACCAGAAATACCAAGTGCTCATCAAGGTGTAAATCACCAAGTAGATGTTGTCCTGCAGACCAAGCACGCAACTTAAACAGGTATACCAAACTGAAACTTCATAGCATACATATATCTGGCATATGTTAGCATGTCCAAAGTCTGCTCCACACCCAGTCTTCTCCATTTTGGGTGAAAATGCGAGTCTCAGATAGGAGCAATACCTGTATAAATGAAATTTGCACCCCAGAGTAGATAAATATAAAGACAAACCACGCAGCAATGCTGCCACCCACACTGATATGGTGCCACTTTGTAAGTGATGAAGATGCCATCATGAGGCGAAGGTTCACTGTGATTAGAATACAGGTGTAGGCCATAGTAGAGACATCCCATACTCCAAGCATCCTACCAGGATTGTTCTGAGGAAACTGGGCACAAGTGATAGGAAGGAAGAAAAAGATCAAAGACTGGAATGTTGCAGCTATGAGCCATACTACAATCACCCGCCACTTGAAGTACAGGTTATCAATACCCGCTTTGTACAGCTGGGGGCATGCTTTTGATCTTGAGGCACTGACATCCTGTGTATCCATGCAAAGGGTATGAGCAGGTGTGGATCATTAGTGATTTGATAAGATTGAACTTAGCAAGAGTCTCAATCAAGAATGTCAATAGAACATGAGCACACTGTGCAGCCTTTAATGAAAACTAGATGTGCAACTGCAGATTCACAACAGAAATTGAGATTTAAATGATGTCTACAATTCTAAGATTTAGGTGTAGAGGTGTTGGCATCACAAACCTTGTCAAAAATACCAACCACAATAACTGGCAAAGCAGTGAAAAGAACATTGTACAATGACTGGAACCAATCATCATAAAAACGCTGGCCTGAAAATCCAGTGTATAGAGTGAACCAAAATTGCGTGAGCGTGAATGCCAGATTCTTGTAGAAAAAATAAGCCACCACCTGTCAACCAATTCCCTTAGTTGAATGTAGACAAATCAGAGGAAAGTAAGCCAGCAAAAGGAAGACTGGATGTGGCCATGCCCACCTTAGTAATTCGGATGTAAGACCATCTCCCATGGACCAAAAGCAAGTCTGTCAGAAATCGAAACTGTGCAATGGCAAAGTCACTAGCCATAACAGCTTGCATCCCTTCCTGTCCACTAATTCCAACTCCAATGTGGGCAGCTTGGATCATGCTGACATCATTGGCCCCATCACCAATGCTCAGAGTTATCTTCTTGGCATCATCTTTTATCAAGGTGGTGACCTGCAGACAACCAATTCTACTGAAGCATCTGAATTGGAAGAAGATTACCATTAGATTCAATCCAACAAAACAATTCTTGTGTTGTTTGGGAAATGAAGCAGGTTTGCCACAAGAAGAGAGCTTCACTTCATAGACAGTCACTTAAAAAGCTACATCTACATCTATTCGCAGATCCACATATTGGGATGCTTCACCTAAACCACATCATGATGCTTACTTGAGCTTTTTGCAATGGTGACACACGGCAACACACCACTGCCTTGCACATCATAGACAACTTAAGGAATGTCTTTCGAAGCTTTTTTGGATCCAGTGCATACATGAGACACCTTCCATCAATTATCAGTGCCAAATCCATTTCAGATGCCCCTTGTTCAGCCTCGTTGACAAAGTCCTGCAGGTGCTTTGCGACCCAGTCTTCTAGCACTCTAGAAGTCTCCAGAGGATCACCCTGCACTCCAAGAACCACCATTCATTTGATATATCAACTTTTTCATGATAATTTCATAGATGCTGTCAGTTACCAAAAACACCTCACCCTGAAACCTGTATAGCAACATGTATCAGAATGTGACTGTCCTATCATATCTTTATCAGAAGTGAAATGAGACACTAACTCTGTCTTCTACATCTCGGATTGTCTTGACATCTGAGTTGAGGATGAACTGCTTCATGTCATTACTGAGCAAGCTGCAAGCTGCAAGACAACCCCCCAATATTTCAAGATATGTCCTGCTTCCTTTCTCTTTGTCCCACATTATACCATCTAATGCCTGTCAATACTTCTAAGTCTGCACCCCAATCCAAGCATGTAGTCATTTGCAGTGCTCTCTCAGATTAAGTAACAGCCATTATGTAAAGATTCTTATCTGTACTGCACATTTGCCCTCAACCAAGCAATAAAGAAATTCATGCAAAAGCTGGTATCGCACCATATCCAATATTGATAGCAGTCTCCATTTTGTCTCCTGTTAACACCCAAATTTTGATTCCAGCTCTGCTGAGGGTTTCAATGCAGGTAGGAACTCCTTCTTGAATTTTATCCTCAATTGCAGTGCAACCAAGCAAAATCAACTCTTTCTCAATAAGTTCTCCAACCTGAAATAGCCATAGTAGCATATCAGCATTCAGGGCAAGTAATCCTCACACATTGCCTGCAAACAAATCATAATCACTTGCAAGTGTAAGAAAAAGATTCAAAGAAGAAAGGTGAGTGTGAAATATGATGAGGACTTCCTGTGAAAAGCTGTTCACCTCATCAAGTTTCTTCTCCCTGTCTCGTAAGGCTGACTTGGCCTGGATAAATTTCTCATTCCAAGCTTCATACAGTTGAGCATCTAACTCACGATATGCCAAACACAATGTCCGAAGCCCATCAACCCCAAACTTCTCAAGATGATCACGTGTAACCTCTTTGTAAAGATTTAACTCAGCATCAGCCATCCTCTCATAGATCACTATATCAGCACCCTGTAGGAAAACCAAAGGTACTATGAGAATCAGAGAATTAGCTACATTTATACCCTACACACTGACTAACTAAATGATTTTACACCTGCAGAGCTGGTGTGACTGAGATCCTATTCCCAACACAATAGGTACTGCTTCATCACAGAGGTGGGTTCTATGCCTCTTTGAAGCATCATTCTCTTTAGAGGTCACCTGTCCCAAGACTATTTTCGGCCTAGGATGCTTGGCTTCATAGTTCATATGGAAATTGGGTGTATTCACCCTAAATATGCTGCAACTGCTAATGGATTGCCACCAATATTAAAGTTTACATCAAATTCAAAGGTAGGTGAGCTTACTTTACAATATAGAACCAGCCGGCCATCAGGATAACGGCAGATAACAGACTGGCGCTTTCTTGTGCTGCTCCAGGGACACCACAAAACAGAATCAGAAATTCAACAGAAGAGAGACTCCACATCAATACTCTGGATACATATCTCTGAAGCATGTTCCCAAAATTCTCTTGAACAGCCAACAAATTTATGTCAGGCTACTTCACCATTTAGTGATGACATGGCTAGCACTAAGGCACAGACAAAGGGACTCTTGTATACACTGGAGCCTTGGGAACAGAAGCCTTAGCTACATATGCAACAATACAAGTCTACACCTTGAATTAATTCAGGCTAGGCCACTCTTATCCACAAATTTATGGAAGAATCACCTGTTAAACTCCAGTACATTCAAGATCTCATACTCCACATCCACTACTTGACCCAACTTCTCCACATGTGCCTCCCGCACTCTAACTGCTGTTGGTGATCGCCTGCCAAACCAACTCAAAATAAAACCATAAGAATGATCACTATACTACAGCAATCTATGCACAAAGTGTGAAAGGTGACAGTACATAGAACCATGCATCTGCCAAACTTCATTTGTCACTAGACAGAAAAATTTGGTAACATGTGCACAATTGATAACATCCATCATATCTCAAATCACATGGTGGATGGCACATAGTGGCCCTACGCATAGAAGAAGAAACCAAAATTCTTGGCTGCAGTAACCAGAGCAGCCTCATCAGGAGATGCTGCCTGATACACAATTTTATCTGGGGTCTCCTCACCCTCCGTCAGGACAGTGTGACAAACTGCCAAACATCTGAAGAATTCCTGCCAGCAGTCAAACAAAGAACCAAAAGTTGGCAACAAAAAGAAATTTCGCACAAAAGCTAGACACTCAAAACACTATGATGCAAGGATAGATGTAAATATAGGTGTTGGCCACATGTAAATCCTAGGCCAGAATGCATTTGCACAGGACTCTTGAGAACATCCAACAATTTATCCAAATGCTTTCATTGCACATCTCTGCATAAAGTTTTCATATGGTCTGCAGAGTTCCTCAAACACCTTAGAACAATGTGATTGAGTTGCATTTAAATATCGGAAATACATCACTACCTTGCAAACTTCTGGATTTGGTTCATATCGCCAGCGCCCACTCATAAGTCTTTTGTCAACAAAGTTGAATCCCTTTTCCTTGATTGCATCTTCTGCTTGTGGAGTCTGCAAACAGGAAAAATATTCATGGACCTTCAGACTGAAACTTCCTTGCAGACAACTCGGCGAAAGCAGACTTCAACCCATAATTAACTGAAAAAACACATTGCAGCAATTCAGATGCATGTCTCTACTGCAGAATTTTTTCTCCCAAGTATCTTTGCTTATCAAAGAAGATCTTTGGAAATTGCAAAGAAAAAAACACAATAACACTTAAGGTTTCCTTAGTGCCAGTTACAGAAAACTGAAACATGACAAGAATGAATACAGCCATAATCTGCTCTGATAGTCTCTGCCTATCAAAGCAGATGATTTCAATCGAACACAAACCAATTACTGGGAGAAGGAACAAGTGTTCACCAAGTAAGCAAGAGGTGTCACAGATTCTTCTTTCAGGAATTGAAGGAAAGAGACAGGCAACAAGAATATTTTCAAGAGTGTCTGAAGTCACTTCAGGATTCCAATTCCATTTGCAGTATAGGCACTTCCTATCATTATCATAGCTTACAGCCAACACAGCCAATGTCTCTCTTCAGAACCTCCCCTGAAGGGACTTCAGAAGTTTGACATACACTTACCTCCTCAAGACGGAGACCAGTGCGATGAGCAGCTGCCCTTTGGATTTCTGTTATACCCGTACCGTACATCACCCCAGCTATGGAGCACTTAAAAAATTCCATTAAATTTCGTGTCAAAGTGCCTGTTTTGTCTGAGAAGATGTACTCTATCTGCCAAAAGACACCCATGGACACCCAATCATCCATTCTCAGGACACAATCATTAGCTCAAGTCCAGGAACACTGCAGTCTGTTGCATGTTGCAAAGACAGAAATTTTCAGCATGCCATCCATCACTTAGAAAAGTACTTTAGAGAAGCAATCAGCGGTGTAGCCCAAACCTGGCCAAGCTCCTCGTTCAAATTTGATGTGCGGGCAAGTGCAGGGGTGCCACTGTCTTTATGAAACATGTGCAAGTCATTATTTATGAACTGGTTGGACTGAATGAACTTGATCATCTGCAAAATTGGACAAAGCAAGCCTAACTAATATCAGATACACAGTCCCCTGGTACAAGAAACAAGCAACCGTTAAGCCTCTCTTTTTTTCTGCCCAAAGATTGTACAGATATCAAGTCACATACTCAATGCCCATCCTGGGTCTTCAAGACTGTTGAACCCAGTGCCTTCATACATGTCCGTCCACACAGTTTGTACTCCCAATAGAATGCTTATAAAACTTGGCCTGCAATTGCATTGTGACCATAGATCCAAAAAGACATTTTGATTTTTTTGAGAATGGCACAGTGGAGAAGGCAGTAAGATAGTGGTCAACACCCACATGGGGAGATCATCTGAAGGCCAGGTCATGCAACCTCATATGAATGGTTTGTGCAAGCATTCCAGCCATAACCATAACCATTCTTCACATCATCAAGAACACAGTGTTTTCTTTCACTCATGAAATCTTCCCTCAAGTGATTTAGCCACACAAAATGGTCCATGCACCTGCAGTGGTGACTGAAACCTGAGTTCTCAAACTTTGGTTCACTATTTTGAGTGTCTACTTGCAATTCTTCAGCTTGATAGACACTGCAAGGTGATCCAGAACCTCTTATCATCACTATCATGGTCATTCAAGCTGACATTTTGCACATCCCTCCCAATAGAGCCATTTCTGGGGTTAACAGGTTCTTTGAGATCCATTCTGTGGTGATGATGCATCCCCCACACATCATCATATCCCACAGCTCTTGGAGTCTTCAGGCCAATCTTCATTTCACTGCTGTTTGCAAAGCATCCTCATATGCAATAAGAATTCTCCATGATTACTGTTTGAGTATACCAGAATTGAGAAGACCTGGTACTATGGTGAATGAGATTTCAGACTGAGCAACAAGAGACAATCACAGCAACCTGTGGCAGGAATGGAAGAGAGCACCAACCAAAAGTAAGAGAACAGGACAAAATTATGGTGTAAACAAATGCACAAGTCTCTTGCATGTTCAGTGATCACTGACACATGGCAGTGACTGGCTACCATGAAATTGTCACTGACTTTCTGAGTTCCTGCAAGTGTATACAGGCCAAGGTGAAAACATTGACCAACATAGAGTCACAATAACCAGAATCAACCATGATGCCAGCTAGGTCGCTAACATCAGGCAATGGGAACCCAAAAAAGAGAATCAAAAAGAGAAAGGAGCACAAAGTAGGAGGAATATGAGAAAAAGAAAGGAAGAGGAAGAGAAAAATGAATAAAAACTGAAACCAATAGGATTAAGCAACTTCTGCAAAAAAAAGGGCGTTACAAAGAAAACCTACTTAGAATCAAGAAGCCCTTGAGAGGAACATTTTAAAGATTGAAGAATCCAGAGCCTCAAAATTCAACCTCAAATCTATCTTTGCTGAGTAATCCTATGTGTCATTATAATGGAAGCTTCAAAGAGTAGCCTTTGTTAATCAGAGGGACCAAACTCAACATTTGAGCTTCAAAGTACTGTTTGGGATTACAGAGCCTCAAGAATCTGTAAAATTATCTGACCAAATTACCAAGTTAGGAAAATCTGAAAAATTAGAACCAAAAAGAGGCATGCAAATTCCGTCAGTACCAACATAGATTGTTTGAGAATGCACATCACAAGTTGGTCTTAGGAACTTAAGAGTTTCAGCTTAATGATAAAAACCCAAGAATTGTAGGTCTAGTGGAGGAGCCACTAGAACTACAATTCAGCTACAAGATGATCTAAAGCATCTATTACTAATTGAATGTCTTTCTGTGTCCCTCAAGATACAGGATGTGAGAGAATAGGGATATAACAACCAACAAAATGTCTTTAAACCAATTTACTAGTGATAATTAAGGAAGAAACAGGAATTTGATTAGATCCTTGCAAAAAGTTTAAGTTGCAGATGCAAAAACTGTTGAATTCATTACACAATTAAATACCTGTTGGAATACGCACTGACTGCTTGAAGACTTACTACCATAGATGAGGACTAGGCTATCTATCAGAAAATTTAACTAGTTAAATCTGAAGGTTCAACTCCATGGTCCATTGACATTGCATCCTCCTCACTCAATACATATTGTAACCAAATATATCCAAAATTAAGCTCCATTCTTCAAGGTTAAGGTCTATGTTTTGAATAGTAACTAGACTTGAACATTCTACCAAAAAGTTATCTAAACAAATTTAATGTCACAGCCTGCAACAAAAGGAGATTCAAGACCACGCTAACATCCACAAGTCCCCATCTAACTAACTCAAGAGGGATTATTACTGCTTATGGTAGATAAGAAGTTCACACCCAAGTATCCTCAATATAAGGTATTTCTCCCAAATATCCACACCTTTCCACCTCAATTCTAGGATCTCCATAGCATGTGGGGAGGGAGGCCTTGAAGCAATTGAAGAAAGACTGAGAGAATTCATTCAAGCCCATGAACTAATCACTTTCAAGATCCTCACCATCAATTTATCTGGATATCACATCTCATAAACCTGATTTCTCCCCTTATGCAGTATCCACAACACTATAGCCACTTCCCAACATGAATGTAAGTGGAGTTGATTCTTAAAACTGAGTTCCAATTGTTTCCATGAGGAATGGCATGCCCAGAGAAATCATAGGTCCCCAACCCACAAACCAAAAAACTATGTATCTTCAAAAGCATCAAGAACTTCTCCAAACTTCAGATTAACCTGAATAGAACTGAGAGTTGACTGGATAATAAGATTATAGATAATATTAAGATAATAAGAAAGTCACCTAAACGACAGAAAAATGACTGGGGAATGGTCTGAACAACAGCAACAGTCACATGTCTCTTCTGCGACCTTCAACATATGGTAGTAGTAGTGAGTAGGCAAGCATAGCATTGCCACTCATTCAGCTCCAGGCTGTGGGTTGAGGTCAGTCTCATATTTTAACCAATGAACTCAGTTTCTGTCACAAGACTGAAGCGATGGACAGACTCAACCATAAAGCCAGCTTGTTTCATGAAACATAAAAGAGAAGGAAATGAGCAAAGAAACCAAGAAGAAAGAGGAACACAAAAGCAAGAAAAGCAAGAAAGAAGAAAAAAAGTCAAGAGGGAGAGAAAAGAAAAACATGATGGAAAACTTTAAGAGTATGATCTTTTAAGAAACAAAAGAGGGGCTTTGAAAAGCTTCTGACACAGGACTAATCTCCCCATAAGCCAAAAGCTAGTAGTCTTCTTACTAAGAACCGTTACTACAAGCTGAAATGCAACCTCATTAGTAGGGAAGGATCTATATGCCGTGGCTGTCTTTTACAAAGCTTAAGGATGGAGATGATCTTCAGACATACTTGCTTCATTATACCCTTTTCATTTTGAGAGCCCCAGGAAATGTCTCAATTTGGATTTCACTTCAACTTCTTTTAATCCTGAAATACAGTCTCAACACACAGTCATCTACATCACATCAATGTTAGATGATGTGGTGGTGAGTCCACCTTTCAAGCATTGTGATAAATAAGAAATAAATTGGGAAACTTTTCAGGATTATCACAATACTGCCAAATTTTCAGATCTGGCCTGACATGTAAAACAACAGTTGCATTTGGTTTTTACAGCAAACTACAATCTGTGCAGCAGGAAGCAGCCCATATGGCTTCAATTTTTGAGAAATTGGGAGCATTTCCCTACTAAACCCAGGAAGTAGGCCAAAATTGATCTTTAGGTTCCAGATGAAACTCCAGAATAACACTTCGAAGGTAACTATTGTGTCAGTTCCAGCAATAACAAAACTAAGATGGCAGGAATGACCACAGTCATAACTCATAACCTTATGAGTATCACTCACAAAGAATAAGACCATCAAATTTAACATGAAGTGCAATGACTAGCTGCCATGACTCTCCACCAACTTCACCAGCTCCTATTTGTAGGTGTAGATAAGCACACTAATCTGCCCAAAGTATTGGGCATAGGACTCTACAAAAATGTGTCTCTGGAGTTTCTGTCGAATTTTGAGAAGCAATGGGAAGATTCAGTCATAATGCTACATGCACTCAGAGAAACTTGAAATAAAAAGCATGAACGGAGCATTCTGAATATGGCAACCTTGTTTAAAGCAAAAGAATAGGATACTCCAAACTCAGTCCATCCACTTGGTCAGCCCTTTAAGTAATGGTGCAGTTTTTTTCTTAACAAAGTTACCTTCAAACATACTTGTGTCTAAAAGTCTCAAGGGTTTCCCATATGTCATAAGATTTGAGCAGGTGATTAAAGTACAGATTGTATGTTCTGGGACTCTCTTCAGAACCCACACACGATCTGTAGTTCTGGCATTAAGAGCTATATTCCACTAATTGACCTTAGGAGAGAGAACTGGTTCATGTGTGCAAAACAGAATGTCAGGAGGCATGTGGCTTGAATAGAAAGGTCAGGCCGGGGGTGGGGGTTCACTCTAAACCCAAATGTACAGCATGGATACAAGAGCATATAGTTGGCCCTTTTTAACATAGGAATTGCCCAGTTGAGAACAGCTTGTTAGCATTCCAAGATTTGCAGAAAAGGGCCTAAGTTCAAAAGACCAAACTTGAGGACTAGTACTTCAAGTCAGTCTACTCAAATGAAGGCATGCAGTCTGAAGGTCAGAAAACTAATTGAAGAGACATGTATCTACTCTTGATTGAGTCTGTGGGAGGGGAGAGACTGTACCTCAATAGAAACATACAATGAGATTGGGATGATGTTGGCATACAGAGTCACAAGCGTGAAAAACGAAAGGATTGCAACCTGTACAGCACCCAGATATACTAGAAATTGTGGATGTGTCTTAATCAACATGAACAAGTCAAAATTCACTACACAAAAATCTATACTTCAGAATGCAGAATCTATGTATGATCAGTTCTGGACACATATCATCAAGGCATGTAGGACAGGAAGTACACTATGAGTGAAGGATCTTACAAGAAACCTGTTCCTTGGATCATACTGCTCCTCAATACTTGGAAGTGTGAGACCCAGATACCAATACTGAATGCTTATAAATGCCCCACTGCAGATGCAACCAAAACATAGTTAATGACAAATCTTGTCTTATCAAAGCCTACTCCCATGTTCTAGGTTCTTGGTGAAACATCTGAAATAGACTATAGTCTTAAACTTTCCATCTTGCAAGGAGTGAGAAGATGCTGAAAGACCTGCCAATAGCCCCCACCAAACATAGTGAGAATAATATGCAGAACAGAAGCAAAATGAGCTTGTCAAGCTTCCTCTCCAACGTGCTTCGCTTTGAAGGTACGTCCATGGCATTCATCATCACCTGCACATGTATAGCCTATTGAGCTTAGACTGCCCTTAAAAAGACTCCACTTTCCTTAGTGTATTCTGTGAGGATACAATTCTAAAGTGAAGAACATAAGCTTTCCTCAAACTAGCCCTGGAATTCCTCAGAGAGCACCACTGTTCTTCAATATGCTGAAACCTCAAATTCTGAAAATTACAAGCCTTTTCCAACAAGCCCTCAGAATTCCCCTGAGAGTGACTTATTCAACGAATCCAGCATTCAAAAGTGCCTATTTGGCATGGACTCCATAAAATCCAGGAAAATGAGCCATGACCTGATGGAAAGGTAGACATGAGCATGCAACAAGAGATGGCAGAGTAGACAGGACAACTAGAAAAAGTGAAGTTCTCTGAGCTTTGAGACACATGACTGCTCCTTAAAAAAGGTTGACAACCTTTGTTTCATGGCCAGTAAAAACCACAGCCCCAACAATTGCGTCTGTGTTCCTCAAGCTGCAACCCTGACAAGCCCCAGGTAACTGGTCAGTTCACATGCATACATAAAAGCCAACACCTTCATTACTTGACATGGAGCAGACAGAAATTCACCAGCCAATTGGTAGTTTGAAAGAGATATTGATTGACATACCCGAAGGAGAATCTGATTTGGAGTGATTGGAATTGTTTGCTTGCCAATGTACAAGTTTCCAACAAAAGTATAGAGTGAATTGTTGGGATGCTCACACTCAATCACACCTGTGTCACCAAATCTTGGCTATTCAAGGATTGACAAGTAACAGAAGGTGGCAAAGAATCCCCAGCATTCTTCTGAAGTTACAGCACGTATAGAATAAACAAAACCTTACATTGCAATAATATGGTGAATAAGAAAAACTAGGTTCTGGAGAATTTCTGAGGAATCCAAATGTTTGAGCCTCTAGCTCCTGATATAACAACACCACAAAGTTTCCAAAGAGCTGTCTACAAAGCCACAAGACAGAAATCAATGAAAATGCCACCTTTAATGTCAGCAACTTTCTCTTCATCAATGTAATCCCAAGTCCGCTCCAAAGCCTTTCGAATTTTGAGGTTGGTTTCTCCATCCAGGTTTGAGGTCTGTTAGCACAAACAGAAGTTTGTATCAGACTCACCATAACCAAACCTTCAAGAGAAGCTTGCTGATTTGCATGTCAGAATATATGATGCTAATAACTGAGTCCTGAGATATGGCATACTAGAAGGAGACAAACCACTGGACAACTGAGAATTTGACCCTAAAAAGTCGTGAATCAGAAGAAAATTGAAATAGAGACAGCTTATTCCAGCAAGAATCAAGGAAAACAAATTTTCTCAGCCTTACGTAAGTTGGAATAGACCACCAAAAGCTCATACCTCAATGTAGCTGATGCCATCAGCATTGGTGCTTGCCAAGAACAAAATGTCCGCTGGAAAGTACTGATCTTGATTTACCTAAGCAGGGAGCACAAATTCATTTACAAAAACTACACTTCAATTTGCAGCTCCTGGAGCCATAAGCAATAAATGAACATAAACAAGAAAAGATTTTGCTCAAGCAATTGTGCCACAATCCTCTGTACCTGTATCTGAACCTGCAGATTACAAGAGTGTTCCAGTACACAAAGCTAAAGTTCCACAATTGTGACAAGAACTAGATGCTCTATGTGGCATACCTTAACAATGTCACCAACTGCCAGCTGGCTCCATGGAGTTTTAATCCAACTGCGGCCTTGCAATACATCTATCAAACTGGCATTAATCACCCTGTCATTGAGAAACCGCTTCTGCACAGACAAGTAAAGTGCACTACACACTGTAACTGGACAATTTGGGATCCCTTTTCAAGCAGCTCTAAAAACTGGGTTGGTTACCAAAAATTGACAATCCAACTTTGATCCAACTTGCAGCACCATCCTGTCTTGAAATTTTATGAACTCACCCGATCCTCAAAAGCCTCCTTTATGAGTGAAACTGCCAGGACAAGAACCAATGGTCCCACATTTGTGACTGGCTGCACAGGACTGCAGGCAATAAACTAAGTGATTAATCCAATCTGCTATTCTGCTGTTCTGACAATAATGGCACTATCACTGCAACATCTGAACAAAACAAGCACCAATTACAACCAGAGAGTCTGGGCTGGTTTCAAAGGCCTGAGAGAAAAAGACTTGAACCTGACTGGAGTTGTTGACAAAATGGCAATCATGAGAAAGTAGAGATTTGCAACTCGTCGAAACTGCATTGAACCATGCCAATCATACAGCAATATCCTCATCATAAAAGACCTGACAAGGACATAGTCATTCCTTGATGCTAATACTAAGAGATGGTTTATGACCTAACAATGGCAGAGTCATTCCTTGATGCTAATACTAAGAGATGGTTTATGACCTGACAATGACAGAGTCATTCCTGGATGCTAATACTAAGAGATATTGCCAGCTTATGCTTCCCTATCCTACAGATGGTATCATATGATGGTGTGAAAGAACAACTGAAAGAGGAAGAGCATGCCAATATGCAGATTTCCCTGAAGAAACTTTACAGTAAGCACCTGCTCAAACAAGCCTTTTGGGAAGAATGTCAATATATTGTATTTGGTAGTTGAAATAGAGTTGCCCTGCAAAACCCACACACAGAATACAACTTTAGATGTGTGGAATATCCAAGAGTGAGTGTGGATCTGTGAAGATTTCAAAATCACACAGGATATGACTTGACTCACAACACATTCCAACTGACTGCAGAGGATCACCAGAACAGGATAAACACCATTAGATAAGCACATATTCCTCCAATATGTCTCCAAGTAACTCTCATTAAATGAATACTGCTCTCCATTCCAAATGGCCAGGAACACCAAGCCATAGTATGGAGATGGCTACTCCAGCAACTAGACCATGGCCCTTGTGTTGATGTTGCCTTGAGCAATGTTAAACTCACTTGCACTAAATATGTGACAGGGATAACAAGAACAATCACACTCTGGAATAGAAAATGGTGCCACCTGATTGAGTATTGCCCCACAGTCCTTTCCCTTCCATCTTACACAAAGGGCAAGGGGCAAGAGACGCTCAAGTTTCTTAGCAAGAAAGTGAGAAAGGATTGCATATTTGAGATGGGAAATGGAGGGAAAACAGCGCATCAGCAGATAGAATCTCAAAATGAATTCAAGTGAATAGGATTTTTTGAAAAAGAAGCTGAGGGATGACCATTTCTTCAAGGGCATGGCACCCTTGAAAGTCTTGCACTAAGGGAAAAAAACCTATGCACCTTCAGCTGATGCAAAACTATCTCTCAATGTTCCAAGACTTGTGAACCTTCGATATTCTAATCCATTTACATTCCCGACCCCAGAGGGACGAAAGGAAGCCCTGAAGTGCATCCGACAAGAGGCGCAGTAAGTAACACATCTTTTGGAACCGCAAAAAAAAAAAACCTAGTAATTTCTGGACAGAAAACGTGGCTAGCAAAAGACAGTTGGATCGTTTCAATCGAGGTTAAGAAAGATGGAAGGCAATATAAACCTTGAATTTAGAGGCCGCGTTCGCCTGTGGATCATTACAGTGTATAACACGGACATCCTCTTGCGGGTTGTTGCTATTGTTTGTGTGCTCTGAACGGGTTTCCCACCTGCTACGGCTATCGAAGGTCCCCATCCTGCAGCTCCAAACAACTGCAAATTATTGCACAGTTTCAGAGATCTACCCGGGAGAAGAGAATGGAACCATACGCTTCTTCTTCTCTCAAGAGGCCACTAGTGCGCCGACAGCATACAATCATAGTGCTGCACTTTTAAAATGGGCATGTCGATCGTTCCTGCGCAACGATGGTGATGGACTACCTCTTTCTCTTCTCTTCTGCTGCGCTCGCTCGTTCACAAACCACGCCGCTTCTGCATTCCCTAGCACGACAGATGACTCCTAGTAGGTTGTGTAGGGCTTCCATTCGTATAGGGGCAGCTGGGCAGGTCCCACATTAAAAATTAAAAAAATTAAAAAAATCATTTTAGATTCCAAACTGCATTTTCCCGCACCCACCAGAAATTTCACCAGACCTAAAATAAGGCCGGCCCCACCTGCCCGCAGTGGTCGGTTTTTGGATCTGACAAATTATGATTTCGACCTACTCAAAGGATTTTTCATGGAAAAAAAAAAAAAAAAATCAGGCCCAAATTCGCCAGATTTCGAAAACAAATAGGTAATCCAAATCGCCAGATTTTTTATGATAAGTTCTTGTAGGTAGCCAAGAATATAGAAGGAATATTTTTTTCTTTCTACTTTCAGATTTAATATGTAGCCAAATCTGGCTAACTCATCTTATGGATGATTGTCCCTTTTAGCTACATCACCAAATTGAAATATATATATATATATCCTGCTTGCTTGCAGGGCTTTTTTTCCCGAATTTTTGTGATATCCAAAACTTGAAAATTTTCCAGAAATTAGAAATTTTAGTCAATTTTACACTAAAAAAAATAAGAATTTTCCTTTTTGATTGGGGGTTTAGGGTTTAGGTGACTTCAATATCTATATATTAAAAATTAGATAATAACAAGATGATAAAAAATAAATTGGACAACTATATAATAAATATTCCTAAAAAAAATGATCGTTTGACACATGTAAATCTCAAACTTTACACTAAATTAGCTTAAATGGGATTAAAATAACAACATTAATCATAGTGCAAACCTCATTTTAAGATAACACAATATCATCAACCTATTGACATGAAGATTAGAGGAAAGGTGACACTTGAAGATATCTTTGGCAAATCATGAGAAAACATTCTTGTGATCATTTTATTTATAATTATATGTAATCAAATTTTGTTTGCAATTAGCATTGGTAAATTTTTTTTGCAATTATTGGATCAAATTAAAAAACTTGTGATCATTTCAACGATTGTGTTACGATTACATTATGATTATTATTTTTTTCTTCCTATGGGTTGAATGAATTTAAAATTATCTTTGTACATGAATAGGCATTTATGTCCTATTTGTTACAATACTAACCAAAATCGGTTTCACCCCTAGAAATATACTAGGGTGTATTAAACATATATAGTTCTATGATGATATTAAAATTATATTTAAAGGTGTATCATGCATATATTGATGATATATATGTATATTGTGCATGTATTAAGGTTGTATTTTTAATATATTAAAAATAGGTGAATAGGAATGAAGATAAATAAATAGGCAATTGAGTAGGTGGGTAAGGCAATAAATAAGTAAATAAGGTAGGTGGCTAGGTAGATACATTAGGATAGGTGGGTCAGTGTTAGGTAAGTAGGCAAATACACATGTAATTAAGGAAGTAAGTAGGTAAGTATGTGGGGTAGGTGGGTGGGTGGGTAAAACTTCAAAAAATTCACATCATTCATTTTCGACGATCTTAATTTATGACATGTGGCATAATTTTAAAATTTGTCATATGGCATATTAATTGAATTGTGGAGAAAATAATAATTTAAATTTAAAAATTAAATATGCATTGTCCAGTTTGGATGGTCATAGATGATGACACATGACACAATAATTGTTTTTGCCATGTGGCATACTAATTGAATTTTCAAAATAAACTCCAAGCCCTCAACCTTACACTTAAACCTTACCCACTTAGTTAATCTAAATACATACCTACCTCCTTACCTACATAACTAAATATTTGATTTAAAAATAGTTTGAAAAAAGTAATAATTAATATGCAACATGGTAAAAAAACAATTGTGACATGTCTTGCATGGTCAAAACTTTTTGGATAATGTAAGTCAATAAACATAGACAGGTTGAAATGATAGAATAGGCAAAACAATGTGACAAAGTAGGCAAATTGGTATGGCAACATATCATTATGACAACGTAGTCTAGTTGATTTGTGGCAAGTTGTTTTGCTAGACAGTTAGAAAATTATAACCATTTTGTGGGGAGTATAAAAATACATTTTGACTAATTGCATGGGGTTCGAAAAGGGATTGTATGTATGTTTATATTGAATTTTTAGGAGGAAAATTAAGCAAAGGAGTTATGAGAGGAAGAAAAGGAAAAAAAACATTGTAGAGCTTCATGGTTTATGGAAATATAAAAGATGTTTTTTCTTCCATTCTTTGGGTTCCAACATTGTGTGTGGATTTAATTAAATGAATCTCCAAACTTAAAAAAGATTGAATGTTGTTTTAGTTAATATGTTTACATGGTACTCATTCTAATGGAATAGGACAAGGACCCATCTCTTACTTGCTACTGTTTTGCACATTCAACTACCAAAGTATCATGACAATGATGATCCCATTATACATATTCAACAACTAACTAAAATTTGTGTGACTAATGGAGAAGACACAAATGATTATAAACTACAATGTTTTCCAAATTATCTTAGAAGGATAACTACTAATTGGTTTGCCAGGTATGAAATTGTTCATCCATTGGCAACCCATCCAACACAATATCCCCTTCAACATACTCATTATTGCAACCATCGGTGAATGATGTTTGAATCGTGTGCACCTCTTTATCAACTAGCATAATCCAAAAAGTTTCATATGTGCCATTGTTAGCATGAATATCAACATTGTTTCCAATCTGGACAACATCTACTATCGATTCTCCACTTGATCCAACCTCAACTTCTTCTTCATAATCATACATAATGTCTTTAACATTTGTTTGTTAATTTTCATTGTTCAATATTACTTACAAAATACTTGTTTGAGATAAGGAAACTTACAATTTGGATGATTTCTTATAAGTATTTATCTCTCCACTTGAATATGTTTGTTTCGAAAGGTGAAGCCAAACAAGTTGATGACGCCATCATTCATAGTTTCACCATTTGCCTTTCAACGGTTTTCCTGAACATTCAAAAGATGATCATGATTCATGTCTTTGACCTATGTAGCTTAAGGAAGTTGTCTCACATGATCACATATGCCTTATTATTTGTTGTGATTCTATAACCATTGGGTATTATGGTGAATAGTTATATGGATTCCACCTATAAGTATTAGATGCTTATTGATATGGGGTTTGTCTACCTCCTTCAAACATTTGTTTAAACCTATCTTTCAATTCCAAGATCATTTGGATCATCTTACCCTAGCCTTGGGAACATGATCAAGGTTGAGCAAGATAATGGAAACATGTTGGGAAAAGTCCAAATTTCCACAACAAGATTCTAAACACATTCTTTATGTAAAAGGGAAATGTGTGGGAGTACAAAAGAGTAGTCTTCAAGACTCCCAAGCACACTCCAATGTTGAGAATTGGAAGTCTCAAGATTTCATGAGTCTTTAGATCAAGGTCTAAGGACCAAAATCATAAAACACCATGCATGCCACACCAACATAATTAATAAAATTTCATGTTGAATATTAAGGGTGGGAATTTAAAGTGATCAAAGGGATGTACCAACTAATCAAACATACATTATGTGCCTAAATTAATCCAATAGATGTGGCTTAATACATACCTCATCATGCCTAGGGACCATGAAGGTGGGGACATTCATGGATCCTATGACATCCCACTATGGCTTATGTAATAAGCTCTTGGTTGTAGCATAAAAGTTACCTTCTCTTTGAATGTTTGATTGCCCTATGCGGTTTGTAATATTAGGCTTCCTCTTTGCAATATTGCATACAAGAAATGATGTAATCTACTTACTAATCCCACTTGCCAAAGCCACAATTGACACTGTTTTTTCTTTAACATGACTTGCATCTTCACTCAAGCAAACATAAACCAACGTTTAGAAAAATCAAATGTGATTCACCCCCACCATGGACTACCAAGCATGACCTACTTACAAAGTGCTTCAAAACTCATACATGTATGCGTAATGATTTACCCCATTGCTCTCCCGATTACAATTGCATGTTTAATGTAAAAAATGCACCTTTCGTGTTTAATCTATGCAATGCCCTAGGTTTGTTATATCCATGGCATGCAATGAGTTTTAGCAATCATGCCATTTGAAGTAGAAGGGCAATGGAGGAAGAATAAATTAATGAGTATTATGCTCACCATGTCCATTTGTTATGGACTTGCTACCAACCTTTCCACTTTGAATCCCTTCCTTTGCACTCACATTGTTTTGTTATAATTATTTCGACATAGCCCTAAGGGAATTCCTTGAGCAAGTCGGGATGCTTCTGGAACAAAACAGCCACCTCGTGGTACACCTCGTTGATGCTCTTGTTCCCCTTCCTGTACATGTTGAGGATCTCCAAGAAGGCCTTGTAAACATGCTCATCATTCTGAAACCTGGCCTTGATCTTGTTCAC
>Ga0116231_10001418_pt1 | contig 48841 bp, 35 predicted proteins | sample S1TSphgellanicum_2_FD_89695 | JGI IMG/M metagenome (GOLD analysis project Ga0116231, IMG submission 89695) | Host-associated microbial communities from peat moss isolated from Minnesota, USA - S1T2_Fd - Sphagnum magellanicum MG | ecosystem: Host-associated > Plants > Peat moss > Unclassified...
AAAAAAAAAAAAAAAAAAAAAAAAAAAAAAAAAAAAAAAAAAAAGAAAAAAAAAAAAAAAAAAAACTAGAATAAAAAAAAATGCCCAGAAGGAAAAAAATGATGCTGACCAAGTAGGAGACAGTTTCATCCCATCCATGAAATCCCAGAACGGAATTTTTTGGATGGTGCACTGGTGGGTGCTGAGTCACTCAAGCCAGATGTGCAGGAACGATGGATGATAACTGGATGATAACGGGATGAGAAATTGGATGGCATCTATCAGTCCGACAGTCTGTCCGTCCGTCCATGTGATGTCGAGCAGCAGCATCCAATGGGCGTTGCTTGTATCTTATCCGGACCTTCGACCGGGTTTGTCGTCTCTGTGGATAAGCCAAGCTTTTGCCCGTTGTCGGCGCTCTCGCCCGCGGCTTGTCGCTTGCGTGTTGCCGATCATTGCCATTTATTACGCACTCCCATTTCGGCAGTCTCCGTCGCCTTTTTCGTGTCTTTGCTTACTCAAACTTCATCATCATTGTTCCTGTGTCTGTTTTGTGTCGAGTTCATTTTCTCAGTTCTGCTGCAATGGCTGTATCTTCTTGCACTACCATGAGTGTTGCTGCTCTGGCGTCGTCCAATAGTGTCTTGCTTCATGGAGCTTCAGTGGTTACGCCTACAAGAGTTGTACCGGTCTGTGGCAGAGCTACCGTCCGGAGCATAAGCTGTCGTGCTAAGGTGGAAGCGGAAGACGCCGTCGTCAGCACGGAAGCGGCGCCTGCCCTTCCTCGTCGCTTGGCTCTTGCTCTCCTGGCAGGCGCCGTCGTTGCTGGTTCCCGATCTGCCCCTGCAAATGCCGCTTACGGAGAGACCGGTCAGTCGATCCCCAAAAATTGTCCTAGGTCGGTTTCCATGGAGGCGGAATGTCTTGTATTGATTTCTGGTGCTCATTGCCTTGTTGATTTGTGTGGAACTTGTTCCGATTGCTATGAGAAGAGCAGCGGATGTCATGCTGTTTATTTTCTCGTCTAAGTGTTCTACTCTGCTTTGTTATTGCAGCAAATATTTTCGGGAAAGCAAAAGTGGATCCCGGTTTTGTCACGAAGTCCTATGAAGGCTTTAAGCTCGACGTTCCATCGAAGTGGGTTCCCAGTCCAGAGAGAGAATTCCCGGGAACAATCCTGAAGTACGAGGACAATTTCGATTCGGTGACCAACTTTGTTGTGTCCGTTGTCCCTAGTTCGAAGGGCTCGATCAAGGACTACGGATCACCTGAAAAGTTTTTGGAAGAAGTAAGTCTTTTGCTTAACCCTTGTCAGTCAATCTGCCCCTCTATCTGATGCAAATAAGCAGATCAGACATGTTCACTGCTTATGTCTCGCATTGAGACTCATGTTGTGTTGCTGAGAGAACATTCTCTCAACTAAGTCGCTCCTCATGTCTGTCTGCAGGTATCATACCTGCTTGGCAAACAAAGCTATTCTGGACTTACACAGTCAGAGGTAAGCTTGTTGCTCTCGTTGTGATCAATCTCTGTGCAATTCTGATGTTAACTGCAGTGTTTGTCTTTAGAGATTCCTGGCACTCTTATATGCGATATGTGCAAATTGCAGGGTGGTTTCAAGGACAATGCGGTATCAACAGCTAACTTGCTGGAATCATCAGCCACAGATGTGAATGGAAAGCCTTACTATAAGCTAAGTTTGCTCACCCGAACTGCTGATAATACTGAAGGAGGAAGGCATCAGATCATTGTTGGCACAGTTGCGGATGGGAAACTTTATCTATTGAAGGCCCAAGCTGGGGACAAGAGGTGGTTCAAGGGAACAAAGAAGTTTGTTGAAGGGGTTGCCAACTCCTTCAGTGTCGTTGGTTGAATCATCAAGTTCACAAGAAGTAGCCTTGAACACTGCTGTTCTGTTCATAAAATAATCCAGCAGTTGTTTTGTTGTGTTGTGTTTATGATCGTTCAGTTTGTAATGAACAAAAACAATAGTGTGGGCACTGTCTGCCACCAGATATAAGGATTGTGCTGGATTGAATAGCATTCCAGTCTCAGTCAAGTTTATACAGCCTTGCATAGAGTGCATGAGAAATAGTTTTTGTACAGAGGTTTTGGTTCTTGATGTTGTTTTTTTTCTGTATTACATGTCTTGCTTTGCACTTTTCCATGGTTTTAACATTCTCTATTTGAACTCGCAGACTAAAGGACTAGCTTCTTGCCAACTTTCTCCTCACAAAAGGTGTCTGTGTGGATCGGGCGATGGCACTGCCCTTTCTACAGCAGGCGCGTTGAGTTTCTTGTTGACTCCCTCCTTCATTGTGACAAACATGTGCAATTCTTCAGGTCAGGTTAGCCATGATGAAAGCTTTGCCTAAATTTTACCACATGGAGAATCACACACCAATTATTATACTTCTACACCCACCACTGGTAGCTGATGGTGAAGTCTGTCAGAAGTCATGGCAGCTAGTCACTGCTATCCATGGTGAAAGTGATGGGGTCCGAAACTATGTGAATGACACTCATATGGTTATTGCTTCACTCATCATTGTTGTGTTAGTTCTTGTTCCAGTGGTGGAACTGACATAGATTTTTATTTTCAAAGCTTTCAATTTTAGAGTTTTCACTTCAGTCTCAATGGATGTATTATATATATGTATGTATTGCTGCTTTATTACTCTAACCATGTGTTGGCTTTTGTTTGGCTTTAGTTCTGTATGAGAATCTGCACCTAGTTAGTATGGAATGGGACGGTGAACTCCGCTCCTGCTCACATTCCAAATGTGGATTGTACATGAAGTAAAAGCTTCACAGGGTTTCCTTCTGAACTTCATTTGGTGGTGATGAATAAAGCTATGAATATGTTGATGAATGTTTATCACACATGCAATTGGTCATATGGATGAAACTATGTTCAAGGATCAAATCACTCACACCAAATGCAGAAGACTTTATTTGTCAACTGTGGCAACTTGGATCAAATTGAACTTCAAAAGTGAAATTGATCACAAGGGTATGAAATGGATGAAATAGGTGCCATGCATGAACCATATGACATGCATGGATTTGTTTGCATGAATCTACTACATGATGAAATTTGAAATGAATGAAAATCATCATGTCAATGAAAATGTAACGTATGATGAAAAAGATCACATGGATGGTATTCAACAAGATGGATGAAATTAACCACCATCTAAACATGGATGTTTGTTGGCCCTGCAGGGATATAGTGTTGAGAATCATTATAGAGTATAGTAGCTTCAAGGGAGATTGCCCCCTAGAAACTAGGTGAGATGATTCATCCTAATTTGGTTGTAAAAAGATTTTTGACATTTTGTTTGTTTTTTGGCTGTCTCTTCAAATGTACACCCAGGCCCAAGTACTAAACCCAGAAAACTAAAGATAAAACTACTTTTTCCAAAAATGGTTATGGCAACCATCATACGCAAAATTTCATGTAATTCTTTCGAAATGTGACAATGTGATTGAAAACATTGAAATACACATGTCATGACAAGTTTTTTTTTTGGTTTGAAATTTTATACAAATGTGAAAAGTAAATATGAAAAGGGAATACTTGATTTTTATTTTTATTTTGGAGAAAACAATCATTAGATTTGCAAAAGATTGAACATCATGCTGCAACATTTCTCTATTGGTTTTGGTTTGGTAACAATTTTTTCAATGTTTAAATAGATTCCTAGAACATGTCATCATTTAATGTGAAATCCCTTTTGGGTTCTTGGTAAGTAATGTGATGTTAAAAAATGAAACGAAAAAATCCTAACAATTTTTCTTTTACAACAACATGATGACATACATTAAAATATATTGATTTTTTATTTTTCCCCTAGCTATGACCAATTTATCATCCAATATTAATTGTTGATATTAAATTAATGGTAGGGCCATTGTTTAAAACGCACCTTGTTAACATACCAACCTTTCTCTTCACTTCCAAACCTCCTCCCCTACTAAATAGTCCAACATACCAAACTCCCTCTCTTCTATAAACTAGTGTTGGGAATTTATTACAAGCAAGAAAAGGTCCCCAGTGGTTATTAAAGTGGATTTTAAGATGCATAACTATGGTTCTAAAAACTAGATTTTGCCACATAGCATTGATTCACAAATTATTGAAAGAAATCAAATAACCAGTCATAAAATCACAGGTTTTTCCTTGATTCTTTCATAAATATCACAAGTTCTTTAAGGGTCTTAAAATAATTGAAACCAACATTTTTTTATTTTGATTTTTTTCAAAAAATTGAAATCAACTAGTCTTTGAATCTAGAATATTTAAGAAACTAAAATGGATGGTTTTTAAAAAAAATTAATACCCACATAATGTTGCTATAAAACCTTCTTCTTTCTTGCAAGCTAACTTTCAAAAATAACACCTTGAAACCTTTTCTTACTAATATTTGCACATATTATTTTTAAATGGTAGACATAAGTAGAAAAAGGATTTTCTTACAACTCCATTTTCAACTAGGTTTTCTAATTATAAGCATCATGTGCAATTAAATTATAAGTAAAATGTATTTTTTATAATTATACATTAAAAAATCAACAATGACAAGTTAGAAAGAACATCCACGTGACAACTAATTGGAACCAAGCCTACCATTTGTCATGAACACAAAAAGTACCAAAACAATAGGAATTCCAAATGACATGGAACCAACCATAACAAAGGCAAACCTAGTTTTAAATATAAACATAAAACATGAAAATCAAATACAATAATATGAAACGTGCAAGATGTAAGACCAAACAAAATTTTATTATGAAAGTAGGAAAAGAAAAGAACACAACCATGGTGTACACATACCCAAATAATTGTTGAATAGACTAAAGGTAAAATGAAGGGAATTAACTTTATGTATACATTATTAAGGATTTAATTACAAGGAAAATATCTCAAAATATTTCAAGGAACCTTTTTGGGAACCATCTTTAATTACATTATGGATGAACAATGAATGGACTTCATCCATATAGGTGAAAAATGGACATTCATGGATGATGTTGGCAATGATATTAACTATGATGTTGGGGATGTCATTTGTGATATCATTTCCTTTTGTAATGATTAGTTTTACAAATAACAACCTTAAGCTTATTTGGATATTATTAATGGATTTTTTTCTCCTTTTCCATGGCATTTGATAGATGTTTAATTGATTTTCATGTGCATTCACCCACATCACAACCTTGTTGATGACCCAAGTATTATAATTGATTGTTTAATATTTTCAAATCAAGATTTTTTTCCACCTTGTACTCTTATTCACCATTGATTTCAATCGATGAAAACAACTCAAAAAATCTTCTTAAAATGGTGGATGCATGGTAAGGCTTTAACAATGAAACATGAAACATAAGATGGATTTCCATGGAATCTAAAAACTTGAGTTAAGTCATTGATTTTTTTCATAATGGTAAATGGACCAAGTCTTTGGTAATCCAATTTCTCAAAAGGTCATGTCATCGTGATATTTTGTCATAAAATTAAACTTGGTTTCTAACCTTAAATGTTAATTGGTCTTTGTGATGTTCATTAACATTCTCCTTGAATTGTTTGTGATTTTTTTGAGGTTCAATACAAGTTAAACTCAAATGTACATTAACCACACAACCCAATTTTCAATTGCACCATCACAAATCTACAAGACTTCATATATTCATACAAATTCTATGTGAAATCTAATTTTCATAGGTTCGTACAAAAATTGCATCAATTTCATGTTATTGTTAATATGAATGATATTTGTACATATTTAATATCTTAAATATTTAAATAAATGAAAATTTTTTCTTAATGACATACGTGAATGTTCATATTTAATACACAAAAATTGTATAATTTTATGCAAAATTACATCATGATAATTACACAAATTTAGTTAAAATGTAAATCATATGTACTTCACATCAAAACATCATAAGTAAAAAACCATGTGCAATGTAAATATTATTCCAAGGTTGGATTAACCTAATCTATTGCCCATCCATTTGGGTGTGGAAAGTTGATGATAATTTCACCTTCACATTTAATAGTTTAAAAAAAATTGGAACTTAAATGCAAATAGAGGTCCATAATCAAAAATGATATCTTGAAACATGTCATGCTATTAGAAGACATGATCAAAAAATAATTTGGTTGTTTTTTCATTAATTTTTTTTTTTGGTACAAGGAATGAAATGAATCATCTTTGTTAATCAATCCACCCATTGAAATGAGTTATATGAATTAAAAGGTAAAAAACCTATGATGAAATCAACAAAAATTGAAAACCATGGTATAGTAAACTCTCTCTAAACTAATATCCTTGGGACCGGCCTGAAGATATTAGTTTATGGAGGATATTAATTTACACAAATTATATGGGGGGTAACAAAAATCATTCCGGAACCTCCCAGAGTAGCATGGAAGGTCATGGAGGTTAGTAGAAATTCATGGATCATTGGGGAAGGTAACGCAACCTTGTGGAGCTTGGTGGAGGATCAAAGAAGCACGTAAAAGATCATATGACATGAGTGGTAGAAATCTTGGCAGAAAGTGAGGTTGATAGCTTCTTCCAACGCATCTAGCTCTGTATTTTCGAAGGTGTTTCCTCTTATTTCATCGTTTTTTTGGTGCCATATGTATGATGTATTAGTTTATAAAATGCTATGGGACCGGAAAAATTTATTGAATATCAGTTTATGGAGAATTATTAGATTAAGTATGAGGCCCGCCATGGGCCTGTGCCCGCATATTAGTTTAGAAAGAATATTAGTTTACACAGTACTAGTTTAGAGAGAGTTTATTGTAATGCATGGATTAATAGTGGTTAAAAGAACCCATGTGAATGATTACAAAGACTTTTTGTTTGTGCCCAAACATCACATGAACCAACAATTTTTTTCACATACTTCCAAAGTTATGATCACCATTGATTTCAAAACATTCATTCCATGGTCTTGTTGAATCCAAAATGTTATGCAACCAACATGTCAAGCTTGCTTTAGAAAACTTAAAATTGAACATGGCCATCAAGTGCGCATAAAACCCCATCATGATATAAGAAACCATCTTGAAATTTAAACTTGTTATGATCAATCAAAAGACTCCAAACTTGATTTTGATTCTTCATTTCATCTTTGATGTTAATAACAAAAAAACTATTTTTCAAATCTTCAAAAAAATTAACAATGAAGGGTTGTGTCATTAAAAATTACCAACCATGCTTGAAATTGAAGGTGTTCAAGTTTGAAAATGACATTAAATTGTTAATCATAAGCTACATCTTCTTTTTTAAGAATGGGGTACGAACGACATAATAATGTGTAAGTTTGATTTGTTGGTGCCTAGAATAATATGTGATGATAAATTGAAATTGAAATAATAACAATGCCCATTGAATTTGACATTGATTCAAAACATGAGTTATCATGAAATATTGAAGGTCATGTGGTATGAATACTAATGATTTCATGTTGAACTTTTCCAAGCAAATGTTACCACTCCTCAAAAGTATTCACAATGCCTAAATTTTTTTTGTCATGAATTTCATAGTTTATTTAACCAAAATTTTTTTATAAAAACAAAAGTCAACAATGTGAAGAATATCATTTTCTTTGAATTGTGAAAGCACAACACCTAATGCAAAGTCAAAAGCATCCATCTCCAAAAAAATTTAAACATTGGAAGGGTCCACATGAATCAATAATAAAGCAATTATGAAGGAAGCCTTCAAAAATTGGAAAGCAATTTCAACTTCAACTCCCTAAACAAAAGGTTGATATTTCTAATTTAAACAAGTAGAAGGGGTCATTATCATGGAATAACGTGTAATGAAACGTTGATAAAAGTTAGCAAATCCAAGAAAACATTGAACATCACAAACAAGAGCTATAATAACCCAATCCATAATGGTTTGAACCTTATGGGGATCCATGCAAATGCCATATCTATAAATGATGTAACACAAGAATTCCATTTTGGTTTGATGAAATTTACACTTTTTAAATTTAGCATAAAGTTTCATTTCCCTAAATTTATCCAAAACAAAATGTACATAACATTCATGGTGCTCCATGTTCTTTGAAAAAATGAAAATGTCATTGGCGTATAGACCATGAAATCATTCAAATACTCATGGAAAACATCATTTTTAGGCGTTGGAAGATGACAAATGCATTTCTAAGGTTGAAAGGCATCCCAATGTACTCAAAATGGCCATAAGGTGTTTAAAATGTCATCTTCTATTCATCACCTTTTCAAATATGCACCAAATTGTTTGTTCCATATAAACCAATCTTAGTGTACACCTTGGTATGACTCAACTAATCCAATAATCCTAAGACCAAAAGCAAAGAGTGTCAATTCTTAATGGTAAGCCAACTTAAAAGTGCCAATTCAAACCATGATGATCAACACACATTCACAAGGAGTCATCCTTTTTTTTAACAAACAAGATTAGGGCACCAACTTGAAATTTGGAATGTCAAATGAACCCTATTTCGAAATTTTCATCAATGTATTTTCAAAGTGTCATGAATTCATTTTGTGACAAATTGTAGATGGGTGTGAATGGAGGTTGCGCACCTTTTTCAAAATCAATTGTGCAATCATATGGTTAGTGTTATGGCAAGGTGTCAACATTCTTCCTTTAAAACACATCTTTGTATATTTTGTATGAACAGGGATTTCATATTGATGTGATTCAACATTTGGTTTGGGAAAACATAAATCGAAAATGCATCTCCTTTATTTATCACATGCAGAAAAGCCTTTGCTCCCATGAATAACAATTTGGAACACTTGCATTTTCACATATCACCAAAGGTTTTCTTATGTTTGAATTTTTGGATGCATCCATTTCATATTTTTCTTTGAATGCATGATTTTTGCCAAACATGTTGGTGTTGAAATCTTCACATTTTAAAGCTTCATGCTTTGGTGGTTCAAAATGAAGATTCTTTGTATGCCAATCCACTCGTGATTATGCAAAACAAATCAAAATGACCCAATGATGATGGTGTTTCTAGGGATGAAATGACATTGAAGATAATTTTGCTAATGTGTAATGCAATGGTAACCTCCAGTGCTTTGATTTTGTATGTTATAGGTTTCAAAGAAAAACTCCAACCATCAATGACTTCAACTAATGTTTGTGTGTTTTCACTATGAGAAATCGCATCTGTTAAAACCACATTACCTTGTAACTAAAACTCAAAAAAAAATCATATACAATTATTGTGCAATTATCTACCTAAAAATACGTTGTATTAATAAATAAATTGCCACTTCAACAAATTAGTTAATTATATTATAGTTGCAAATGAATTGAAAATGGGTCTTTTATGCAGTAATTTGTACACATCATACATACATATGTAGTCAACCATGTTTGATTTTTTCAAAAATTAAATTGTAATTACATGTGGCAATTACTTTAGAACTATTGTAAATGTGTCATTAAAGCAACAATTATGTTGCAATTAAGTACAATGTACATACATGTGATCATGCCACGTGTCCACATTTCCAGCACCCATTATGGAATACATTTGCAATTAATTTTCGATTATGATTCACATTAATACATTAGCCCAATCACTAGTGCACCATTACTAAAGTATTATTATTCAACTATATTATGATTATAATACAACTACTTATAACTTAATAAAGATACATATTCATCAATTATTTATATTTTCATCATATGTGTTTCATTTTAAGTGATTTAAAATGTTATGGGAGTGTTATCTCAAGCTTTAACAATCATCTTTGAGATGTGAAGGAAAAGGTATAATGAAAAAATAATAAGAAAAAAATTAATTTTCCAACTTACAAAACTTTTTTTTCCTTTTTTTTCTATAAACCCCTCCCATTTTCAAACCTCATAACTTTATTGTTTCTTATTAATTTTAAATGATTTAAAGTGTTATAGGAATGCGACCTAAAGTTCTACAAATCATTTTTGAACTCTAATAACAATAGAACAACATACAAGGATCTTTTTAAGTGTTTAGGAACAAGCCTTTGTAGCATTTGGTGGTTTTTTTTTTGAATTTTTCACCCCCTCTATTTTGGGGAGCCATAACTTTCTCAATTTTATTCCATTTTTTATGATTGTTAGTGCCCTAGAAACCCCAATAGGAAGGGTTCAAGTTTTATTTGGACATCACAAACAATGGAGCCTTGCCCTTGGATATGGTGTAACTTGAACATTTAAGTGTTATAGTTGCAATTTAATTACAAATTAATTTGGAATTTTAAAAAAACTAAAAGATTTAACCCATATGTTTTGTTTCAAATCCCATGTTATAAACTATATAAAAAGGGTTTGTTTTCTCATATTCTCACATTAAAATATAAGTACCATTTTGGGATGAACTTTTAAAAAATTAACCTAAAAAAAAACATTAAAAAAATAAAATAAAATTCATGGCTATTTTTCTATCTTTCTACCTACCTATGACCCTAGGTAAATAGGTCCTAGGTAAATACATAGGTATGTAGGTCTTAAGACCTACCTACCTATGGTTATGTATGACCTACCTAACTACTAAAATTTATTTATTTATTTATTTATTCCAAAATATAATTAATATGCAATGTGACCAAAAAAAAATTATTGTGCCACGTGTCACAATTTTGTACCATCATTAACAATCATAATGAATGATGGAGATCAATATTTCAAAAATTAATAATTATTACGTCAAAAAAATTCATAACGCCACATGTTAGGTTTTAATAGATGGATGACAATCAATGACATTAACATGATATCATGGGTGTAATTATAATGGAGTTGCATAGTAGGGTCAAAGCATGGTTAGAACACCCAAAAGGACCGTTTCATTTTATATTCATTGAACCCCCTCATTTAAACATGTTGAAATTTAATGACACATTCAAATTGAACGTTTGATTTTGTTTATAAATACATAGGTATTATTCTATGCATAATGATTAGTATCAAAAAACATGATGTTGGATTTAAAAATAAATTGGGCCATTCTCATCACATTAGTACAAAAATGAAATGTAGTTCATTTAACCTTAATCGTTATGGAACTTTCAAAATTAAATAGTTTCATCCCACCTTAATCATTTCACCTTGGTTAAGGTTATGCACTATAAGGTCATTATGTGATTTTCATGTTTCACTACCGGTTTACATAATTCACTATAATATTTTAAATTTGTTTACATACTTTTACTTTAAATATCCCAAGTTTTTTATTATTATTATAAGTTATTCTACTTTATGTTATTTTAAACTATTTTAAATTATTTCACCTTAAGTCATTTTAAGTATTATATCCCAAACTAATCTCAGTTATTTCAAATTATTATTCATTATGTTATTATTGGTTATTTTTTAATATTCTATGTTATTGTACCTTAGATTATTATTGGTTATTTAATGTTATTTCACCTTAAATTATTTTAGGTTATTTGACCCTAAATTTATTTCTGGTTATTATAGGTTATTCCACTTTAAATTATTTTAAGTTGGGTGTAGTTACAATCAAACAAGCCAAAAAACACGTTGGGTGACGACCAAAATTCTATAAAAACAATAATTTTGTTAGATATATTTTTGTGGTGCCATTTTAATGTCATTTTAATCATGGAGTGTAGTGTTCAATAACTAATATGAATGTTGAAAAATTCAAAACAAAAATTCAAAAATATATATTTTGGGTTTTGATTTTAATAAAGGACCTTTGAACTTGAACAACAATTGCATCAAAAGCAGTCAATTTTGCAAATTATTAAACTAAAGATTCTCTTTATAAAGGAATTTTGATGAGAAAAAAATTGAGATGCTGTTAATTGATGATCCACACTTTTAAAAAAAACTCATAATTTGAAAGATGTGAAATTTTTTAAAAAATTGAGAAAAAATCTATTGAATTGAATTTTAAATTTTCAAAACTGTTTTACCACATGTAAATGGGGTGTAATGTACATGACATCTAAAACAAAGTTGTATTTCATGAACAATCAAATAAAAAATTAAATAATAAGCATATTTTTATACAATTTGAAAGTAAAATAAAATAAAATTTCAAAACGAAACACAAAATTTGGTAGAATCTGTACATTTTTAAGAAAAAAAGTTATTCATGACAAGTTAATACAAAAACTCCAATGTATTGAAAAATTTATATGCATTTTTAATAACATATTGCAAAAAAATTCATCCGAAAAGTCCTTTTTATGATAAAATGAAAATGACCACAAAAAGAATTATAGTTCTTGAATCCTTCATCACCGTTGGCTCATTTGATTATGATCACACCTGATTATTCTACCTAAGATTATTTTCAACTATTCTAGGTTATTTTTACATAACATATTCTAGGAAATTTAACCTTAGGTTATTATAGATTAATTTATTTAATTTATTTTTAGTTTTAAAAACTATTATAACCTAGGTTGTTTTAAATTTCTAAGCTATTGTATTTAAAGTTATTTTAGGTATTTTATTGTAAATTATAATAATGTAAAATAACATAGGATAAATCAAATTAAAATAATAACCTATGATAAAATAGCCTAAAATAACCTAGGTTACAATAACATAGAGTATCTTAAGGTGGAGTAATTTAAAATATATTAAAATCAATAGTGTAAAATATATTAAAATAACTTAGGGTATAATAACATAAAATAACCTAAAATAGGATCATTTAAAATAACCTAAGGTGGAATAAATTGAAACAACCTAAGTTTTAAAAATAAAAAATAATTTAAAATACATAACATAAAATTACTTAGGGTGAAACAATTTAGAATAACCTAGGGCATAATACCATAAGATCCAATGTTTGGAATAACTTTAAATCATTAAAAATAGCTTATGATATAATAATTTAAAATAACATAGGGTAGAATAGCTGAAACTAACGTAAATAATTTAGGGTAAAACAACTCAAAATAACTCGGTGTGGAATTATTTAAATTAATTAAAAATGGTCCATGATAAAATAACCTAAAATGATTTTTAAATAATTGTTTAAAATGACCAATAACACTAAAAGGAATCCCCCAAAATGCAACCAATGCATTTGCAACTATGTGTAACTAATTGCCATTTGCAATTAACTCTTATTGGTTTTACAACTATTTTGCACCCTTGACCATTTTTGTAACTATGCTACAACTACATTTGCAACTAATGACTTCTTCATCTTGCACTCTAAGATTATTTTCATCCCATTAGTTACAAATGGAACCAAACTTAATTACACCTTTAGGGTGTCAAGATAACCCTTAGTGATATATATGTAGGTGTATTGGGAAACTTTTGAAAGGTATGTGTACTGTTGCTAAGTTATATTGGGGTATAATGGGGGTATGTTTCCATTAGTGTGTTTATAAAATTGTATTTAGGCAAAATAACTACCAACCTACCTATATATGTTTGTTTACCTACCTTGCCTAGCCTACCAAACTATCTACTTATATGTTTACCTACTTATATAGCCTAGGTTACTTACCTACCTAACATAAATTACTACCCACTTATTGATTAATCGATGATTAATTAGTTACATTTTTAAAAATTAATTGATAAATAATAATTCATACTTAATATTTATAAATAATAATTCATAATTATTCAATATATTAATTATTTGCTTGTTTTTATATGAACTATTGACCAATTGTTTATAACTAATTAATTAGTTAATTATTGGTTAGTTAATAATTAATAATTAGATATTATTATCATTATCATTATTATATTATTAAAGCATAATTAACTAATATCTTAAAATTATTTATTCAATTATTTATTACTTAATTATTAATTATTTAATATCTCAGCTATTTATTTGATTATTTAACTGAATTTTTATTTTTAATTATTTTATCTAATAATGAAATTATGATGCATTATTCGATAACTTATAATTAATAAGCTAGTTAGTTATTACTTAGATATCAACTATTAATTGGTTAATATTCTAGTTATTTATTTTTACTTTTTTTAAAATTTAAAAGGTATTATTGAAATTTTATACATAATAAATCTGGTTAATTAGTTATTATTTCAGTCATTTATTTTTGTATTTATAAATTAGTCTTGTATAACTAAATGAATTTTTATTTAGTTATTTAAATAGTTAGTTAATTAATTATCTACTTAGTTATATAATTAACAAAATGAAAAGGGAGGACAAAATATATGAAATAATCTTTTTAGTTGTAACCTAGTTTACAACTAAATTGTAACTTCAATTTTTATCCCATATGTTTTGTTTTCCACTTCCATCTTGAGAATTATATAAGGAAGAGGCTTTGTCCTACACTTGCACACAAAAAAACACATGTCAATTGGGATGAACCAAAGGAGCTTAACCTTTAAAAAGTTTAACCCCAAAGGTTAAACCTAAAAGAAAATTTAAATACTTTCCTACTTCCTTAACCTACCTACCTACCTACCTACCTAGTCCAACCAACCAACCTACGTACCTACCTATTCCCACCTACCTACTTAAATATTGATTTTAAATTCATTTTGACCAAAATCCAAAAATGCCACATGACATATTGGTATTTTGCCATGTGTCACAATTAAAAACCATTTAAATTATATCCATTATTTATTTTTTAAACAATTTTTTAAAACCTTTTTTAATTGCCACATATCATTATGTAAGTTGCTGATTTTTATGGTAATATATGGATGGCGTACAATAATATATGGATGGTGAAGTATTTGTTTTCCATTGATTTCATCCACATTTGCAACTAGTGTTTAATGTGACTAGGCAATTTTTAGTAGCCAATGTCTTTTGCAACTAGAAAATAGTTACAAATGGTAGTTGTTTTTTTTCCAATTTTCCTCTAGTGACAATAACCTACATCATAAATTTACCCCCTTGGTGTATTTGTGATGTTACAACATTTTAACAATGTGTTCAAAATCAAATGTTGATACAATCACTAAATGATAATATGATGGCATTGTAACACAATGTTTTCATCCAAACATTGTTTTATAATGCCATCGCAATATCATATGAATGATTGTTCAACACTTAACATGTTATAAAAACATAAGTACATGGAGGGCAAGTTTGCGATGTGAAATAAAATTAGGTAATGTAACATCAGGTGGAATTGCTTAAAATAACCTAAGGTTAAATAACCAATAATAATTTAAAATAAAATAACTTAAATAACTCAAGATAGCCTAAGGTGGATAACTTAGAATAACCTATGTATAATAATTTAGGAATAACCTAAAACTAGCTTATGGTATTCTTAACATAGCCTAAGGTAGCTTATAATAGCCTAGGAATGGCCTAGGAGTAATTCATGAACTTAGCTTATGGCATCTTACACATAATTTAAGGTAGCCTAGGGATAACTTAGAATAACTTACATTAACCTACAAATAACTTAGGAACCTAACCTATGGTGGCCTATACATAACCTATGAATATTTAATATTAGCTTAAAAACCTAGGCTACGATAGTTAGGAATAGACTAGGGTAGTTTATATTAATTAAGGACTAACGTAGGAACCTAGTTTATCGCTTTAGAATAGCTTGAAATAACCTACATTAAGTTAATAATAACCTAAGAACCTAGCCTATGATAGTCTACACATAACTTTAAAAAAGAATGTGGATAATAATATGTGATGACAAGCATTTTTACACAAAAAAAGTAAGAAAATGTAAGCAAAATAAGGGGGGGGGGGACCAAAGAAAAAAGTGAGAAAAACCCAAATGGTGGAGAAGGAAGAAGAAAACAAAAAAAAAGGTTTTCATAAGATGGCAACTGAATTCACTCGCCTTAGTTGAATTCATTCAACCTCATCGATGCCGATTGAAATGGATTCGATCACCATCGTTGGATGGCAAACAAAATGGATTCAATCACTACCATCAAATGGTAACCAAAACCATTTTGGCTGCCATCATATTCAATTACTGCCTTTGGATGGAAAGCAAAAAAAAGGGAATATGACAAACCCCCTTTTGCTTGTTTCGATTGCCCACAAGGATGGGCGATTGTAAAAAAATGGTTGCCATCCAATTATCACAATTTTTCGGATGGTGATCAAAGTTTTTCAATTGCCAAAAAAAGGTGGCATGCCACATATTTTTGAAAACTTTTCAATGGCGACCTCAAATCAAATTTTTCTTGATTATCATTTTGAAACTTATTTGTCGTCATAGGTTTGGTGACGACAAATATGGTCACCAAACCATATTTGTTGACCATTTTGGTCACCACAAGGTTTGGTGAATGAAAAAATTTGGTTGCCTTACCTTGTGGCAACCAAAAAAAATTTCAATCACCATAGGGTATAATGACCAAGTTTTTTAGTCACCATATGGTTTATGATAACCGAAACAAGTTTAGTTTTGATCACCCATAAGCCTGCCTTGGGCAACCCAAGAATGTTCTTGACCTAGGTTGACTTTATACTAACATGATGTAGGGGTGCGTCTGCGTCCAAATGCTTTTGTCATGTCATGACGGACATATGGACATAGTGACAACCCTGGCTTGGGGTTGTGTGGTGGAACACACCTCAAGGATGTTGAAACTTGATTACTTTGAAAATTAATAATGGATTCACAAAGTTCTTAATTTTTTTGTTGCATAATTGTGAAGGCAACAAAAATTTATTCCATTGATACAACTATTTTTTCCCTCAAAATAAGTAGGATAACAAGAACATAATAACAATAAAAATATGTTCAATGTGAATATGTTTAAATTGTCATGATCATAAAAACTACCAAGACAATAAAAAACTCTAAATGGCATGAATGAACCATGACAAATGTAAGCCTAGTTTTAAATCCAAACATGAAATGAAAAATTCCAAAACAAAAACATGAAATGTGCAAAATATAGGTTCAAACAAAATTTCAATATGAAAACATGAAAACAACAAAACAAGACTATGGTGCAAAATCATACGCAAAATTAATGTTGAATAAACAAAATGTAACATAAAGGAAACTATTCTTATTTATACATTATTGGGAACTTAGTTCAAAGAAAAATATTTCAAAGTATCTCAAGTTAATTCAAAATATCTCAAGTTAACTCAAGATTGTTCAAAATACTTCAAAATAAATCAATATATCTCAAAATATCTTAAATATTTCAAAATAATTCAAGGAATTTTCATGGGATCCTTTCTAATTACATTATGGATTAATAATGGATGAAGTTCATCAATGTGAATGAAAAATGGAAATTCATGGATGAACTTCATGCATGATGATGTTGGCGATGATGTTAGGAATGTCATCCATGACACCATAATAATTGAACATAATTTTATTTATAATCAACTAATGTGACATAGGTAGATGAACTTTAGCTACTTACATGCATATCATTTGTCCTTGTGTTATAACATCAAATCATACAAATAAAGACTATCCAATGGATCACAACTTGCAACAACATCAAATCATGGAAAAATGAAATTATTTCAGGTCTAAAAATATTTTCAGGTTGTTGAATTAGATGATGCCACATGGTCATAATGTATGCATGCACATGTTTTAAATGTTTACATGTCAACCATTAAAGTTGATGGGGTCAACATGTGGTTAGTATGAATTGAAACAAAATAGACTTCTAATTGAATAAAAGTTGAAATATTTTTATCTTTTTCATTTTTAGAATCAAACATCCAATTGTACAAATGTATATGTTATAATAATGTGTAATCGTGCATGAAGGTGTAATCATAATTTTAAAAATTGAAAATAAATTGAATACAAAATTTGATTGCAAAATGGATGGTATATTTTGAAGTACAATTGAATTAGTGGATGTTTGTTCAATCATAACAAAGTCAACACAAGAATAGGAAAAATTAAAAATCACACAATAACAAATTTTAATTTGACTGCAAGCTCATCAAACACATCTACCATTACCAATATCATTTAGCATCTTGCTTTGTAATAATGTACTCATGGTCCCATAGTGTGGTGTTGTTTAATACATTCAAAGCATTTTAGACTAGATCATCTACTTCATTTGCAACAAATAGACATATTACATTCCTATCTAGGACCTTTTTAATAACTACCAAATAATAGTCTTCATCAATCGAAACACCATAAAAGATATCAACATTGGGAATAACAAACAGACTTTAACTTTTTAAAATTTCAATGCAATGCCAATCACAAAAATGAAATAATAATAACCACCATACATACCTTTCTTCAAGTTGGTATTTAAAAAATCTCATCAAATGTTTTTAAGGCTTATGTTGTTGTTTTTGTGAACCTAAGTCTTTCAATTTGATTGTGATTACATGTTTTTAGGGCTTAAGAGTTGTTTAATGGGATGACATCCCCAACATCATCACCATCAACATGGCAAGTTTCATTGTCACCAACATCATCACTAACATCAACATTCATGGATGAGATTCATGCATCATCATCTTCTCATCGTTATTTATGATCACTTACATGAAAGCTAAATATTTAGATAATAAAAAATCTTAAAGAGTAACAAGGTTAGAGAATCGACTTTATTTTAAAATATTTTATAAAATTAAAAAAAAGATAAATTTGATCACATAGGGAAAAATTGAACATAAAGAAAAGGAATTCAAATCTATCACAAGTTTGTATATTATACAAATATGGGTTTGTCACCTATCCAAGGTCATTGGGCTTGAAATTTAAATGTCAACCAATTTGCAACTACATAAGTTCAAAAAACCACAATTAGATTTCAACTTTGATGAATGCAATTCAAATTTTAAATTTATCACAAATACCATCACAAACTTCCAATATCACAAAATTTCAATAAAATTTGTGTGAAAATTACTAAAAAATATGTTTGTGCAAAATCCATGGGCTTCAAAGTGTAAAAATGTTATGAAAAAAAATATATTGTTTTTGTATAAATGATGTGTCTTTTTTACTTATGATGTCTTGATGTGAAATATGTATGATTTACATTTGAATTAATTTTGTGAAATTATCATGATGTAATTTTGGATAAAATTAGCTATGTGATTTTTGTGTATCAAACATGAAAATTCATGTATACCATTCAAAAAAAAAGTCTCATCTATTTGAATATTGAAAATATTGAATACATACAAACATCACTCATATGTTATAACATGGAATTCATGCAATTTTTGTATGGACCCATGAAAATCAAATTTTGCATAAAACTTGTATGAACCTATGAAATCTAATAAGTTTATGATAACATTCATGTCAATAGTTATTCATCCAACTTGAAAACTATCGTTCAAATATGGATGAACATTATTGTAATACTTGAACATTTGACTTACCTACTTAGGTAATATTGACCCATTTAAATGGTTTAACTTAGCTACCTATGGACCTTAGTTCTAATCTAATTGCAGTGATTCTAATTAATTAGCCTTTACAGATAGTTAAATAATCATCATATCACAAACGTATTTTCATAAATTCATACAAATTATGTGTGAAATTTGGTTTTCATAAGTTTGTATAAAAATTGCATGAATTTTGTGTTATGGTTAATATGAACAATATTTGTACGTATTCAATATTTTAAATATTCAAACAAATAAGACTTTTTTTTTTGAATGACATACATGAATGTTTATGTTTAATACTGAAAATTTGCATAGTTTATGCAAAATTCATTACAAGGAATTTGCAAATAAATGACTAGACTAATGATTAATTTTTAGTTATAATTAACACATGTGACTTGATATAATGTTTAGTTATTTTGAACAAGTCACATAAAATTCTAACTTTGTAAAAAACAATGCATGGCACCAAATTACAATGATAATTTCATAAAGATGCGATTTACATGAACTTTTCATCCATCCAAACCAACTTATGTGACATTGTCATTTTGCAACTAATTTTGCAATTCAATAATGTAATCACATTATTTATGTTTGTTTAAATATTTAAATATTAATATTACATATATTTATATTATTATTAATTTGGTTAAGTTCAACCTATACCATGTTCACACATATCATTACATAGACTAGGCTTTAAAATTTTAATTTAGGTTGCTCAGTAGGCCACCTATTGTGCCTACCTAAGCTCACTTAATAAGCACATAACCTATGTTGCTTAGGTAAGTAAATAATATTTGGTCAACATTCCAACCTTGATTATAACCCATGTCATTTGTGGGGATTGATCCTTGAATCCCAAGGATCATTACCGCTAAACCACCCCATTTGTTGTGGCAAAGAAGTAATTTGCATTCCATTTAAGCTACTTCATTTAAAACATTACATAAAACATCATTTTTGAATGATTTTATTATGATTTTGTCCAAATGATGATATTAAAGTTAAAACTTAGTTTTTTTCCAATAATGTACATGAACATATTTTTCTCTTCTTAAAACTATAAATTTATTTGAAAAGAAAAATATTTGAATTTCATTATTCATTACAATTTCAATGACCATTTCATGGAAAAAATTAATGTAATCACATGATTTATAAATGGATAATATAATATTAAATACATAAATAATTTTCATATCTTAAACTTTCATTTAATTTTAAAAACTATATTATACAATTTTTCTTTTGATATATCATAATTTTACCAAATATAATTGAATTAAAATGTGTGATATATAGTTTATTCACATATATAATTTATAAATGGATCATAATAAATTCTAATTAAATTATAATAATTAAAAAAATATTAGCTATGTTTTTTATATAATATATTAATTTAGACAATCAATTTTAATTTTAAATATTAATTAATGCCACATAATTAATTAATTTTACGGAATTATAAATTTTATTACCTTCATACATATAATATCTTAAGTTTTACTTAAAATTATGATAAAATTTTATATATAAATTATTATTTTTTTCACATCTCAAACCTCTATTTGATTTAAGAAATCATATTATACAATTTTGTTTGTAATAGATCATAATTGTACCAACAAAAAGTAATTCAAATGTGTGATATTAAATGGGTCAATTATTCCTACTACCTAACCTATTCAATAAATAAATTTCATTGCCTACCTAATATAATAATTAATTCAAAAAATTCATATATATCAACATGATAAAGTACTTATTATTTAACCCACATACATATGACCTACTTGCCACTTATTACCTATTGCCTATGCTACTTATTGCCTATTTAATAAATTAATTGCATAACCTACCTAATTAATTAATTACATTTACTAGGGTGCAAGCACAGTAAAATAAACAGTTCATTATTCTTTGTTTAAAAAAATTACATGTAACCATGAAAAAGGTTTAATGTCTTGAAAGTAGAATTAAGTAGAATTTTTTAGAATATTTCTACTTGCACAAAATGTCTGATCTTACAAAATGGGCTACATGTAGATAAAATATTGATTAAAAAAAAAATCAACTTCATGAAACCCTAAAACAATACTTGTGTATTATCAAATTGTGGATGTTATAATCATAATATATTAAAATTTTAATATAAAGTAGGTTTAAACATCATTTTGACCCAATTAGTTTCAAACTTACTTTCAACCTACTTTTATGATACCAAAGTTGTTCAAACTTTGTATCCAACTTCCCATAAACTAAATGCAAGGCCCTATTGTTTTATATTTTTACTTCAAAATATTTTGAATCTACTTTCTTGTGTTTATATAAAAAATTGTTCCATTTTTTAATTGGATTTTGAGCAAATTATTGCCAACACTCACTAATTAAACCTTAACCTATTTTTAAAATAAATTACATAACCTAATTAATTAATTAATACCAAATCATTATCACACATCAACATGAAAAAATACCTATAACTTAACCCACATAAATATTGCCTACTACTTACTACTTTATAATTTTCAATTTAGTAATTGATCAATTACCTAGCTTAATTAATTAATTCAACATAACGTTATTTCATTCAACACAATGAAATACATATTATTAATTAACCTATGTACATACTACTTAATACCTACTACCTATTACCTAGCTTACCTTAATTAACTAATTAAAAAACGCTATGACATATCAACATGATAAAATACCTATTACTTAACTTTATTTTCTACCATTAATTGCCATGGGTCCTTTGAAATTTTCACAAACCCACCAAACCCTATTACACATTTAATGGTTAGTTCATTGAAGAAAGTTAAAAGTAAACAATTAAACCATCAAATTTAGCAATTTCATTGGCCAACTCTTCTTTTTTCACATTTAATTACATGTTCATTTGTGACTAGGATTTTTAGTCGCATATCAAGTTGAAAAGATGCCACATGGTGTCCAATGGCCTATGAACCACCTTTCAAATTACAAAAACATTACATTTTCATCTATTTTGGAATGTCACTAAAAATGGATGATATAAATGTATGTTTCATTTTCATTTTCATCTAAATCAACATTAGTCACAAGTATAAGTTGCATATGTAATTGCAAACCACTTTGTAGTCATTATGTAACTATTAGCCATTTTTACTAAATGCCACGGAGGACAATCATGTCTAAAGTCACAAAAGTGGTTGATTTGGACAAAAGTTGTAAATGCATGGGTTGGAATGGACATGATTCCTTATAATGATTACATCATGATAATTGCCCAAATTTAGCTAAAATGTAAATCTTACATATTTCACACCAATACATCATAAGCAAAAAAAACACATCATTTATATATATATTATATATATATATATTCCCATTTTTACATTTTGAAGCCCATGAATTTTGCACAAACATATTATTTTATGATTTTTGCATAGATTCTATTCAAATTTTGTGATATTGAAAGTTTATGATGAAAGAAAAGGGGATGTGTGAGAGCTTAGGATAACGACTAAGACAAAAAGACACTTTCATAAGCACCATGAAAAAATCATTTACATAAGCTAGACAATGAGAATGATTAGTGGAAATGGAATCAATTTTGATCATGAATTACCCTTGAATTTGATACATTCACACAACTCAAACTTGTAAAACCAATTTCAATGTTACTAAGGTACTTGTTTTGCAAACAATTTTCATAATATTTAATATGTTCCAAGGAGGGAAGGTTTGATTTTTCATCACAAATTTAACATTTCATGATTTAGTAATCAAAATTGTGCAAAATTTATTAATTCATAATTTGTATGTTTCACACACTAATATTATGCATTAATACATATTTGATACACACATTTATAGGAAGATGCAAAATTCATGTGACATTAGTATATTTATAAGTTTGTATTTCATCTGTTAATATAATTATTCATGTGTTAAACATGTTTTCAACACATGATATTCATGTATAAAATGTACAAAACTATGAATGAATAAGTTTCACACAATTTTCATTATTAATTTGTTGCATGTTAAATTTGTGATGTTAATTATTAGCCTTTTCCCAAATTTTTATGATTTTTTTGGGGGGATAAAATTTGTATATTTTTACAACTTGACAAATATAATTTTGACACATCATCACAAACTTCTATATCATGAAATTTCAATAAAATTTGTGTGAAAATCATAAAATAATATGTTTGTGCAAAATCTATGGATTTCAAAATGTAAAAATGGCATGAAAAAATTTATATATAATATAATATAAATAATGTGTTTTTAAACTTATGATGTTTCAATGTAAAATATGTATAATTTATGTTTTAACTAAATTCATGCAATTATCATAATATAATTTTGCACAAAATTTGTACTGACCCATAAGCTTGATAAGTTTGTGATGATAGCTACAAATGTTTTTATGAAAATGACCTTATGATTCTAATAGTAGGTCCCACATTGATCTTGGGTTGGTATAAAAAATTCATGTACTTGGTATTGAAATCAATGTAAATTTGGTACAAGGCCGATATTACTTCAAGCCCTTACCAAACTAACATTAATATAAGGTTGGTAACCAATATTAGACTAGCAAGGTTTTTCCTATCAATGGTGATACCATAGTAACATTGGTTTAGACATGTAGTGTAACATTCAAGGTTGTAGGCATTATTGGAATAAGGGTTTGCATGAGGCACCCCAATTCCAATAATGCTTGCAACTGAAGGCATTATACTTGGTAAAAATCAACAATTTTAATGATTAAAAATCAATGTGGGGAGCATTCTGGAAATGGAATGTCTACATTAGCACAAGTGTTTCATTTTCCAAAATGCCCTGTGATTTCTTCCAATTTATAAGCATTCATTACAAATTCCTTATAAATTTGTAAAAATAGGGATTTTTGGCTATAGGTTTTGGTGTCATTTACAAAAACTTCCACTTAAAATAAAATTTGAATTTCTTTTCTAATAAAAGTTGAACCAGTTTGTCAGGGGAGGACATAGTTGGGGTGATGACTAGGTATTAAATGCACTGGCCACAATAGCCATGGCAGCTGCTGTCCCTGCACCAATAGCCAGGGCATCCTTCCACATGTGACCATTTTTATTTTATTTTATTTTATTTTATGTTTCACCCCCCAGGACCCATCATCCAGGGTGGTGAAAACCCACTGCCATTTCACCAACCTTCATTTAACCTCCCATCTTGTGAAAATGAATAAGTAAATTATAAAATTTATAAAAATATAATAAAAATATTATTATTATTATTTATTTATTTATTTATAATAATAAATAAAATTTTAAAAATTTTAAAAAAAAGAAAGTCCCATGGGTGTTATGGAAGTGATCACCTGGCTATTGGGGGAGGAAAAGCAGCTGCCATGGCTACTGTGGCCAGTAATCACCAAAACCATGTTTGGCGAATCTTACCTGGCCATGTACCTCGTGTAGCCCTTCCCATACCTGCCCGAGGGGTCGATCGAGAGGCCACTTATTCCACGTCGGCAAGAAAATAGTGTGAATGGAAAAAAGGGAAACCCGGTGTGAACAGAGACGCAGAAATCCCCCGCCATAGCTACGGAGCTCCGTGAGCTCCGTTTTCGTTGTTTTTGTGCGTCGTCTACTTCCGCACTTTTGGTTCCGGTTTTGTCGCCATCGCCACTTTCGCAAACTGAGCTCGTCGAATTCTGCTCATCCCGACATCTGTCGCTGTGCAGAAACCCAGTCACAGTTCTTCCCCGTGATTTTTTTTTTGCGGATATTTGGTCCAGCAGAAACTGTTTTCTCAATCGGTACATAGCAGTGGTATCAAGGTGATTAGGGTTTGCGCGTGGTGCGTGTTTCTGTTGTGTTTTGTACCAGAGAAGAGCGAGGAAAGCTTTTGTCCGGGAGCTCCGCTTTTGTGTAAGATCTTGTGAAGCATTTTTGCAGTTCATGTTGCCGTGAAGCTGAAGGTGGTTTTGCCCTTCCCTTACCCTCTTTCTCCAGTCAGTTTCCCTTCTCTGTGATCTTGGCTGTGCAAAGGAAGGTGGCGTTGGGAAGGGGAATGAAGACGTAGAATCATTTGGGCACGGCAACGACGGAGACTCTGTTTCAAGTGCCGGCGCAGAGACTGGGTTTGAGATGGTGTGACTGGATCAAAAAAGGGTTTGAAGAAAGAGAGCTCGTTTTGCAGGGGGTTTCTTAGCTCGGCTGCTCTCGCCAAAACGCCTCTGGGGCAAACCGAACAGGTAGAAAAAAAAGAAAGAAGGCTCGAAGACACTTGAAAGCAGCAGACGTTCTTCTGTTCTGCTCAGTTTTTGAGTAGAGAAAGACAAAGCACCGGCTGCCTGCTTGTTACCGTGCACAGGTGGGTGGTGGCAGATAGATTCTCTCTGGCCCCCAACGGCGGAGAGCAGCACCCGAGTCGACAGAGATTGAACGCTTTCTGAGAAAAATGTTTTGGCGGGTAGCTGGTTTATCGACAACTTCTCCGGTAAGTTTGCCTAGTGCACTCATCCGGGAATTTCACCCGCGAAGAAGAGAGAGGGGGGGGATTAGGGTTGTTGGGTGGGGTGGTTCGAGTTTGCAAGACAATGAGCACTTACTTCAGGGAGTGTGTGTGGTGGGAGAGTAAAAATTCAGCTTACAAAACCAGTGGCTCTTATGTCTAGAGCATTGCAGTTTGAGCTTGTAGAATCAATTGACCTGTATGTGCAGCTTGGCAGCTCATGAAAATGAATCCTGTATCTACATAGAAATGCAGCCAGTTCTGCTTCTCTCTCAGAAGTTTTGAAGTGGCTATGAGCTTCTTCTTCTTCTTCTTCTTTGCTCTGAAGCTCTACACATGTTTCCTTTGAAGATCCTACAACATGGATATGACTGTATACATGTTTCTGTTGAAGATCCCTCAACATGGGTATGACTGTATACCTGTTTCTGTTGAAGATCCCCCAACATGGGTATGACTGTATACATGTTTCTGTTGAAGATCCCCCAACATGGCATATCACTGTTGCTGCTTTTACAAATGTTGCTGCTGTTGTTCAAACTGCTACTCAATTTTTACGTTGTGATCTTATTCTCTCTTTTTTTTTAGAGTGGGGTTTCCAGGCTTTTCATTCTTGTTGATTGTTGCTATTTCGTTACAGTTTGAATCAGGCATACTATTGACGTTTTTTAATTAGCTACATCTCTTAGTGCTAGCAGACATCATGACTGAGTCCTCCCATTGCTTCCAACAATCAATCTCAGGAGGATGCAGATTTTTAACAATGGTCGCCCAGATTTTGGGTCTGCTTATCATATATTTATCTACACCTGCCATTGTTGCAAGCTGATGAAGTCAGTAGGAAGTCATGGCAGCTCATCAGACACTGAATAGCTATTCATGATGAAGGTGATGATGGGTCTGACACTTTGTGAGCAACTCCAACTCTCATGAGGTTATGACTGTACTCATGTTCATGTTATTGTAATGGAGATTTCTCCACAATCTCATAGATATTTTCTGATTGTTTCTATTCTGTTGTCAGATCTGAAGTATCATGACTTTTAAATATCCTAAGCTTCCAAACCCTTAAACACCATTTTGCAGGCATCCTCAGTCACAATATGCAGTATTAGCATGACTTGTATGCCTTGTGTGAATTCCAATTCTTCAGATTCTACCAAATTTGGAGTACTCAATAGTCAGTTTTATAGGCTATAGGCTATTAAGGCTTTGTAACTCCAAATGGGTTCTTCATAGCTCAAATGGTGAGCTTAATTAGGCTGCCGAAGAGAAGAGAAAAGGTTTCTTTTCAAAGTTTCTGTTAAATTGAACTGTGGGTTTGATTAACCCCACAAAGAAAGATGTATGTTTGGTGTTTCTGCCTCAGGGAATCTTCAAAATGACTATTTGAGGGCTTTTTAATCCTAAGTGAGGAGCTTTTCAAAACCCATGTTGTTCTCAAAAGAACATGCTCTTAGAGTCTCATTCCTCTCTCTGTTCTTCCTCCTTTCTTGTTGGGGTTTTTCCTTTTCTTTTCTTTTTTCTCTTACTTTCTGTGTTCCTGTTTTCTCGTGAGTTTTTTGGTCTGCATGAGGCATATGAATCATGTTAATAAATACCTTCTTTTTAGATTTTTTTAAAAAGCTATCCAGCATCCTGGCTCTTTTTTTCCTGTGATGACTGGTCTTGAGATGGAAACTCAGTACTTCGGTTAATGCTTGATGTTGACCTCCACCAGCTCCTAGGAGCTGATGAACTCACTGAGGGGATTTTGGTTCCTAGCCCAACTGAAATGAAGTTATTACAGATGCATAATGTCAATGATTCTGTTATTCTTCTTTGTTTGTGGTTCTCTCTATCCACTATGCTCCACATCCTTACTGACTGAAGACCTGGTTCTGAAAATTTTCTGGTCTGATTGTTGTGTCAATGGCTGTACATTTAGTGGTAGTATGCTTGCACTAGTCATATTGTAACTGTAGTACCTAAGAGCAAAGGGTAATGGATTGCTGCTTCTTTATCCATTTCACAATTCTGAATTTTTGTAACATGAGAGATTCTTCCCAGATGGATTGTCTCATACTGAGAGATCTCCATGCACCCACCCCTCTGAGTTGTTGCTTCTGTTGCATGCAGGTTGAGTCTGTGCTTGACAAAGATGGGTACACACTGGAAGAACTCCTTGATGAGGAGGAGATCATTCAGGAATGTAAAGCTCTCAACAGCCGCCTCATAAATTTGTAAGTCGTCACAAGCTCAGATGATGTTTGGTCAAGCTGTTTGGAAGGTTTGCCTGTACCTTTCATATTTTGGTTGATACGGAATTGCTATTTTGCAAGCTGAACAACCTTCTTTTTCCTTTTGCAGCCTACGGGGAAAGGTACAAGTGCGGTCATTGCTATGCTTTGTCATAGAGGAGCCACCTGAGAATGCAGACAACAAGCGTGCCTTCAAGTAGGCTCATGCAGCCATCCATTTCATAATATTCACACTGTCTTTCAACAGCTGAGCAGCAAATAGATGAGGAGAAATGATAAACTCCAATGTCTTGAAGAAATATGTCCTATAGAGGAGAATGGACCTATCTTTCCTTGCCATTCTCTTGTATATTGATCAGAATTTGCTTTCTGTGCAAGGTGGTCATATGCTCTTGGGTTCTTGAATGGCAGATTTCCATTTATTGCGTGTGAAATCTTCACTTGTGACATCGATGTCATATTCAAGACACTGGTTGAGGATGATGTGGTGAGTGGTACCACACTGTTGGTCACTCCTGTTGGGTGTTGAAGGGCTCAACAAAAATAATGGGACTAGATTCATGGCCAGTTCAGTTCTTTCTCTTTTCAGCATGTGGGGACATTATGTTACTCGATCGCTCATCAGCAAACTTTATGACCTGCAAAACTGGCTTATTGTAGAGAAAGATTGAGAGAGGCTTGAAGAAAGGACCTTGACGTGTTCTTTATGTGCAGCTCATGGATTTTCTTTTCTCCTTTCTGGAGCCTGGTAGACCACATGGAACTTTGTTGGCTGGTTACTTTAGTAAGGTAAAAGCTCGTCCTTGTTCACTCAAAGTTGGAAATGGGTGCATGGGTTCGAACAGTACTTAATGCACAGAACAGGTTGGTGACTGATTACTCTCTCTTGCAGGCCATTGGGTGTATGAGATATTTAGGTTTCCGTTTACAAGGATGTGTTGTCACTGTGGAAGTATGTTGGGACTGGTTCCTTGCTAGATAATGTCATATGTTGATGTGCAGATCTTTCTGTGTGTAATGGACTCCTGAGGTACTTTTAAGAGCTTTATGTGGTAGCCCTTGCCTTGACAAATTTATATATGTGGATGTATCCTCAGGGAACTTGGGTGGATATATGGATGTGGTAGAAACCTGCTTATTTAACACTAATAGCTGCTTTTATCTTGACATGTTACTGCAGGTTGTTGTAAGCTTGCTGCTTAGAAAAACTGTGCCTGTGATGCAATACTTGCAAGTATGTCTTCTCTTCTTATCTCCAACCCTGGCTGAACAGACCACCAGGAATTCATTCTCATAGTCTTTATTTGTGAGGTATCTTACACTTGCATTATCTGGGATGTTAGTCACAATTCTGGTTTGGTTGAGTTTAGATGAATTGAAATGACTGTCTCACATGGTCACAGTTGGGCTTATTTGTATGTCATTGCCAGCAGTCCCTGTTGGGTGCTGACAATGCTCCATAATGCTGTGGCATGCTTAACTGGCATAATTAGAGGCACCCACAAATGGCCATATTGTGGTTTCATTATTGGTCCATCCTTTGTATCCTGCCTTCTCTTTGTGGACCGCTGCTGCTTTTGTAATTTGGAATGGTCAGTGGTAGTTCCGAGTGTGATTTATGGGATGGGATGCATTCTTAGAGTCATTCTGTCATTTTGCAGTATTCATCTTCCTTTGGCTGTTGGGTGTATGGGAATGGTTTCTTCCAGGCGCATCAGGAGATACTAATGAAATTGGTGGATCTTATTGGGATCACCTCAATTATGGAGGTCTGCTTTTGTTTCCTTCTTGATTTTACTTCTGCAAAAAGAAGGGTGATTGAAAATGAAGCTTTGAAGCAGTCCAGTCCTCTCTGAGAGGTTGTGGACCCCAGTGGGAGAATTGTGTTCAGTTGTAATACCCATTCTGAAGGAAATCCAATGAGGATGACCATGACAGCTTGGTGATGAATCTGACTTACCAAACTTGGATTATTCTCAAGCATAGATTCTGTTTTGGTTTGTAGATTCTGGTACGACTGGTTGGAGCCGATGAACATATTTATGCCTTTCATGTGGATTCCCTACAATGGTTGGCGGATACTGATCTGCTGGAGATGCTTGTGGACAAGCTTAGTCCTCTGGTATTCCTTGTTCGCACTTCCTGTAGCAAGCCCACTCAAAATACTTAGCAAAAAAAGTGTGAGAAATATCTGTGGATATGAGGTCTACCAAGGGTCTTGCTTTTCTAAATAAGGTGGTAAGGTAGAAGTTGCTATCTGTTCCAAACAGTATAAGAGTTGATGCATACATTTTGTGGTGAATATAAGAGAAAATATAGCTACGAACCCTTGAGTTTCTTGCTAAGCCTCAATAGCTTGGAGTTTTGTTTTGCCTTCTATTGACCACAAGATGCTTTCTCCTTGCTGGGTTGCTGTAGAAGTGTTGATGCTACTTACACAGTGATTGTGTGGTGGACTTCAGCAGCTGAAGCTATTTTCTTTCTCTTTGTGCAGAACTCCTCAGAAGTGCATGCTAATGCAGCTGAGACTCTCTCCGCTATTACTCGCATTGCTCAATCTGCACTGGCTTCAAAACTTGCTAGCCCAAAGTATGTTTCTTGAAACTATGTGCATGTGTACAGATGTTTCACAAGTCCACTATGTTTTCTGATGAGCTTTCCTGTGCATGGGTACATGGAATGTATCCCTCAAATAGTTGTTGTTTCTTTTAGGTTTAAGAAACTGGAAAAAATTTAGTGTACAGTTATAGTTAACTATGTGAACTCAACCATTACGAGGTGCCTTTGCAGGTTTGTAGGGAAGCTCTTTCATCATGTATTGGAAGATCCAGAGTCAAAGTCTACAGTTGTACATGCGCTCTCTGTATGTATCTCTCTTTTGGATCCAAAGAGAGCTGCCACGATAGCAGCTGCAGGAGCTGCTCGGGGGCAGCATGTCGCTGAGCCTGTATCAACAGCCAATCCAGATACCGTTGAAGGAATGCTTCAAAGACTGGGTAGGTTTCTTTCCAGTTCCAGTGTACTTTTCATCTGTCTTCCAAAACCTGTTGCTACCAATCAGAGTGTTGTGTCCCCATGTCTTACAATTGTTAGAGCCTTTTGTGGATGTCTTTGCTCTTCTTCCTTCCTTTCCATCTTTTTTCTCTTTGCAGCATGTATGCACATACATGCCTATCAGTTGGCATGGTTTGCATGTGGAACATAAATGCCTTCTAGACTCAGGTGCATCTGAGAGTGGATAGCAGTGGTGATTTGAGAACAATTCAGGGCATCATGCTGACCACTGCTGACCGCTGCTGACATTGCCAGCAGAAAGTTCTAGAGGTCAGTGGCTTATTGTTGGCTGGGGTATAATGACAGGTGACTTACTTAAAGTACTGGATGTGTCTGCGGAGGACAAAGTTCTGTTCACTACTTATGGGCAGCTCCAGCCTCCTCTTGGCATTCACAGACTGAAGGTTAATCTTTACTCTTATATCTATAATGTAATTATCTGTGTAATCAACCTTAATGTTGCTGTTGAAGCATTGTTCATATACAATGGTTGCAGACAATATTTTGCAAGCTGCCCTAGTCTCATAGAAGCTTGTAGCGTTCCTAGGGCATTCATCTCATTTGACTAGCAAGTCTTGCTGCTTTGGGTATCCTTTTTTCTGTTCATTTCTTCTTACTGCAATCTAAAACTCTGCCTGTGGTTTTTGGAAGATTGTGGAATTCATTGCAGTTTTGTTAAGAACAAATAGTGAGGGAGCCAGAAAAGAGTTGATATCCTCAGGAGCCATTCAACTGGTTCTGAAGCTCTTCTTTGAGTAAGTACATTTGCTGGCATCTAAGCAATTTCTGCAGTTTTCATCAGAAAAAATGCTGCTGTATGGGTGTAAAAAGTAGAGTCTCAAAGGAGACACCTTAGTGAGCTAAATCATGCAATTGGGCAAGTACTGTTGTCCATTGGAATCTTCTACTCTGTTGGAGATCCTTTTCCTTCTGCTGCTTCCTCTTGCAATCTTTCAGTGAGACATTAATCTCTTGGTTTCTTTTTCTTTATCTCACTATCTCTACTGTCTCCTGTTTGAGGTTTATCCATCAATTTCTTTGGGCTTTTTATGAATCTGTCCTGTTTGCTTCTGTCTTGTTGACTGAATATAGATAGCAGTTGTGCTGATCACTGACAAGGAATAGCTCCAAATGCTCAGTTTTATTGATGGGACTATGTGTTGGGTGGTTTTGTAGCTACCCTTTCAACAATATGTTGCATCACCAGGTGGAGAATATTGTGTCATCCTGCTTGGAGAGCAACAACCAGGCATTACTAGATCACCTCTTCCAGGATTGTGATTTTGTCACAAGGTTGTTGGCTGCTGATGAAAGCCCTTACGTTCCTGAGACACAGTTGGAGGTACTCATTTCTGAAGTCAAAACATTTCTGTTCAATAACCTGGTTTCAACAACATTCTCTCACATATGTATATTTGTGCTTAATGATATAAGCATTGCTTGTGTGAGCTAATGATAACTCAGTGGTTTTAGCTGCCTGTTTATTCTCAAATCTGGCAGTTCTGTGCATCATGGTTTGTCACATCCATTTCTACACAAGCTAATTATTATATGCATTTTAATGATCAATTGAATGTGGGTTCATGTGCAGTCAAAGCCAACAAAAACCAAATCACCAACAAAAATAGGAAGCCTAGGGCACTTAACACGCATTGCCAACAGGATGATTCAGGCTTCAGGATCGAACTCCACCATAAAAGCCCACCTACAGGTCTATTCCAAAATCACAGCACGTTTCAGGTCACGTTTTGCTACAAAGTGGTGACTGTCATTGAAAGTCCATCTCACAGCCATGCATCCCATGTTAAAGGTCAACTGTCATGTGCTCAGAACTGATCCTAAATGTCAAAACCAAGAAATCCTGACATGTTGACCTGCTGATGTTCTAGTGAAAGGACATGTGGATGTGGGATCTTGAATGAACCTCCAATTTTGACACAACATGACCTTACAGGTTTTGTGTTGTTTCACAATTGTGGTTGTGGCAGGAACCCATCTCTGGAACCCATATCCTGAGATGAAGACACAGGCAGTGGTAGATATTGTATGGTCCAATTGAGGTGTAAAATCGTAGTAAAGTGTCATCATATTTGCTTTAGAATTGAAACAAGCCTCAAACCTTTTGTGATCATTTTGCAGGCAAATCCAAAATGGAGCGACTGGATTTTGTTGGTGCTCCAACCACGCAACATGATTGAAAATGTGTTTCAATGGTCCTGTGGGTACGATTTGTGCCAACACCTGCACAGATGTATTGCAAGTTTTTTTTTTCCTTTCTTAAGGAAGTTCTCATTTGTTGCTTTTCATCTGAAGGCAGTTGCATAATTGTGAGCTATATGTGGTGGAGGCTGGGAAAGCTTACTGTTGTTTATTCAAGTTAGTAATCTTCACTGCTAAGCCTGGAACCTGTGTGACCTAATTTCGAAGTTGTGAATGGAGGGAAGGGTCTGATTATACAGAGGTGGGTGGATGCAGGCGTCCTACAGCTGTACATGACCGCACAGTTGAAAGTGATGATGATGATGGCTTCCGTGATAGGGACTATGACATTTCCAACTTGACCAGCAACTTGTCACATGATGCCTACCGCTACAGCATGTTTGACAATGAGGATGGAGAGGAGGTTTGTGCCACCTCCATTTTGGCTATATGGGTTGCTTTCTTGGTTAGCTGATTTTGTGGTTGAAGGATGGTGAGGGGTTGTTTTCTTGGTTTGCTGATTTTGTGGCTGAAGGATGGTGAGGTGTTGGCTTTGAGGAGCAATTGCAAACGCTTTTGGAAGCTGACAATTTCTATTTCCTAATTTTGGATGACCTAAGCTGATATCTGTGATGGTTTTCAGGGACATGGGCCTATTGAGAGAGATGAAGAGGTGAGAGATGTCCTTTGTGTATGTCCTGTTCTCCTGGAGTTTGATGGCCATTTGCTGCTTGTTGCTTGCAATGATGTTCCTGTCAGCACAAAACCATAAGCAACAATATCAAGTAGTGCTACACATTTTCACCTTGTGGAATAGTCTGACCATCAGTATGTTTTGCAGGATGTTTTCTTTGATGATGAGTCAGCAGAAGTCGTGATTTCATCACTGCGACTTGGGGAAGAACAGGCCAGGTAAACTGTTAATCCAGTATCTGATTTCCTGTTTCTATCCCACTGTGCAATGTAGCATATTGGAAGTTATGTGCAGAATGGCTATTTTATTGGTTGTATGTGGGTTTTGCAGTAGTGGCAGCTGGTTCACTTTGCAAGATGACAGAACAAAAGAAGAATCATCACCAACCTTCCTCATCTCTTCTTCCCTGAGTCAGAATGAGGATGGACTAATCACAAACCCTGTCTCCCCCCCAAATAGCAATGGAGGAAGCAGCAGTGATGATGAGGTGGTACTAGGGGAGGATGATGATTTGGTTGATACTGCATCCTCTGCAAATAACTTGGGGTCCTTGAATCACAAGCTTGAAAGACTTGAAAATGAAATGGATCTGAACAAGGAAAAACAAGAGTCAACCCTTAGTGAGCCTGATGAGAAAGACCCAGCTTCAAAGCTGCAAACTTTTGGATTGTCAGAGAACCTGTTTCAAGAGTTTCAAGAGGAAAACTCTCACTCAGTTCAAGCTCTGGAACTACCTGAGTGGATGTTGGGTTTGAGGGAGACAGTGTCACCCTTGGAGGGCACATCAGGGCAGGATGTAAACAATGAGAGTAATTCATTCAAGGTTGATGTCCCTGATATCCCAGATCCTCAATGGGAGAATCCTGCATCATCAGGGGTTTTGTCTACTGCTGAGCTCACTTCAGTACCATCGGTGCTTTCTCCTCGTTCAGATGCTCATGATTTGATTCTCGACAACAGTCATACGATCAACCCACTGACCGGTGAAGAAGTTGCTGGTGTAGAACCAGATGGAACAACTAAAGCAATGGAGAAAATGCTGCGAGAAGGTGTGGTAGGAGAGGCCAGTCCCATTCATTTGAAGGAAACAGCAGATTTCAACAATCCTGAGCCTGGGGCAAAGGACAGTCTAATTGGTGATCCTAATTTCAATGATGCCAATTTTTGGCGCAGTGGGTACATCCAATCAGTTGCTGAAGACAAGCAATTATAAGAGGGCTCTTCTGATTTACGTTCATTTTATATATCTCTCAGATGGGCCTGGCTAGCCCATTCACGTTGTAGTAAGTTGGCACTTGGTTTGAGCCCCTATGTTCTGTAGTAGTCCAGCTGTGTGTTTCTATCTTTTGTTTCTCTCTATTGCCTCAATCTGCTATCCATTTTGGTGGCCTTGTGAGTGCAAATTCCAAATCAAATTGTCCGTCCTTCCCTCTTTTACTAGAGGAGTAATTGGGTCACATGTGGACTTTCATGAAATGGAATTGCCTCAAATGGGCCCTGATCAATCACAGAGCATCACAACAACGTTGGTTACATTCTTCATACAGACTTTGGTGCTGCAAATTGGCAGTCTCTATTCTAGTGAGACAAATTGCAGTGCAGGTTGCTGTGTTTCTCACCAGTTGTAACACTAAGCCTTAACTTCAACCAGAGCGGTGAACCCCCCTCCAATGGATGCTATGATTGTTATCTGAATGGCAAGTGGGTATCTCCTGCGTCTGCCAATGAGCTTGACTTGGGAGTGCCAATGGCTTCTCAGGTTGGGTTTGGCTTCTCGGGTTGGGTTGTGCTTTAGAAAAATATAAAAAATAAAAATAAAATGGATTGTCAGGTCGGGTTGTACCTTAAAGAAAAATTTAAGTTTTTATAAAAAGAAAGAAAGAGGAGAACTCTCTGACACATTCAACTTAACACTATGAAACATAGTTATCCAAACAACACAAGTTTTGGATGAGTATGTGTTACAGTTTGTCGGAGGTTTGGATGAATGTGTAGTATAGTGTCTTTTGGACTTTGGATAGAATTTGGATCAACTGTTAATCCAATTGTTGAATTTAGTTCCAATCAGTATATTCAATTCTTTTTTATAATTATCACATATTTTAAAATTTCATGACTTATGTAGTAGTTGTGGAAGAATTGGAGTAGTGGAAACTTAGTTTCCACCAATATATATTTATTGTAGGTTAAAATATTTTTTGAGAACCACATGAAGGCATTTAATGCTTTGGAGACATTAAAAATATATAAACAAATAAACTTGGGCTCTGTGTTGCTATGCACTACTACTGACAATTGACCATCTATTTTTTTAGTGTGTTTGAATGGGAGTGTTTGGCGAATGGAGATATAGTTTCATTGTTTATGTCGTTATGCAAATGCAATTGTGGTACATTGTAAATAGATTGTTCTGGGTTGAGTCCAAATGCTATATTGGCTACATATGCTATTGTAAAAAGTTTGTAAGATGAACTCTCTAGTTGTTGCATAACATTTGCATATGAATATAATAAATGTTTTACATTTTTTATGTTAGTAATTGGATGGTGTTGGTTTGTAATTTTTTTGTTGTCAGTTTACTTGAATCATATATTGTGCAATGTAGGTTTAATCTAGATGTGTGTATTTGGACCAATATCCAATGATTATTGTTTATGAAAACATGTTGAAGACAATTGGTTAAGTATTTATTTATAATAGTTATGATTGTGTATGTGTGTTGTTGATATCCTAACGATTGTAATTTTTGAACATAAAATATTTGCATTGTGGTTTCTAAATGTTGATTGCTTAAGTATCCATTTAGATCGAAAAGAATGTTTTCATTGATTTTAGTTAATTGGAATTCTTCATGTTAGTAATTGATGACATTGTTGTCAATATTATTATTATTGAAATCATTAATCATTAAATCATTTTTGTCTTTTTTCTTTGTAGGATGTTTTTGGTTATATTATGACTTGAAATAGGTTTGAACATTTATAAAGATCATTTTTTGAAGTTAGCTTTGCATATGTCTTGGATAATAATATTTTATAAGATTATGAGTCCATCTATGGATTGTAAACATGATAAGGTTATGTATATGTTGTGCATATTTAAACGCACATTATTAGGTGGTTGTCAAAGGTCTATAATTAATTTGTCAAATGTTTGTCCTTGTGTTTTGAAATCTGTAAAACAAAAAGTTTGGGTAGGTGACAATTGATATCTAATGATTATGAATGTTTTGGATGTGTTTGACTCCGATATGTGATGATGATATTGGAAACTCCTTGATATGGTATTATTGGTATGACATTTTTAGGGAGGCCTCTTAATTTTATGTTTTGTAATTTATTTATTTTTTCTATGAAATCATTTAAATTGACCAAAACGTTTATGGGGGGATACATTGTAACATCTTTTTGTGTCGATTTAAAATTTGTGAGGGATATATTTTCAATGTATTTAAAGTTTATGTTTACAATTCCTAGTTCATGATATAAATTTTTTGTTATAATGATTTTCATTCCTTTTATAGATTTTAAGGAAAGGTGCTAAGCATTGAATTTTACTTGTGAACACCATTTGTCTTATAATGTATTTGATATTATTACATATTGGCCCTTTTTTTTTACATGTCGGTTGCAACAATAGTGTAACATTTTTGTTTTGATGTTTTTGAATGGATATTTATCATATAATGGTTTATGGCATTTCATAATTCATTATGAGGAACTATGAAGGTTGTTTTATTCCATGGATCATTGAATAAGTTGACATTTAAATTAGATAGAAAATGAGTATTTAATATTCAAATTTTGATTTTAAAATATTTCCAATTCAAAGGTTTTCTAAAAAGGTGGCATATTGAATGTCTTTGTTTTGTCTCAATTGTTTTGTGAAGATGATACTATTTGGTCAAATATAATTTTCCCAAATGCTTTTACCTATGATTTAAAACCTATGATTTTTTTTGTGTTAATTTTATGAATGTAAAAAAAATCGAATGTATGTTTGTTGAATATAATGGTGTGTCATTGATTAGTGGAAATTGTAAAAAATGTCCCATGAACATTATGTTGATTCTTCCAAATGGTAAAATGTCATATTTTAGTTTTTGTAGTTTTAAATGTATTATAACAAGCAATGTGCAACCTACCATGGATATTTTATCGATAATGATGAATTGGATATTTGGCCATATGTTGAATTAGATTTGCTTATAATTGTGTGTTTATTGATTGAAAATCCCAATAAAAAATGTATCATTATTCCATTTATTAATAAGGTTGCATTTGATGTGTATGCTACAACTCTAAATTTTTGTTGTTTTCACATTTTCAAAAAATAATCTTGGATAGCTTTAATTATATGTGTTTTACCAATACTTGCAGTTCCTCCTACATATTGTAATAATTGATTATTTGATGTACTTGCAATGAAATTTTCAAATGAAATGGCTTGTAAATTATTTAAGTTGTATTTTTCCTTATGATGTTTTTAATATGTAACAATGAATAAATATTTATTTCATCAATGAAAGTTACAATTTTATTTTCATTTTCAATATCATATGATTGCACATCATTAAATAGTAAGTATGATAATTGAGGTTTTGCATTATCATTTATATAGGTCATGTTTGAATATGTATGTGAAATTTCTAATGTTGATTCATAAAGGTTTAATATTTGTGGAAATTTCAAATCTTAATTCCATTGTTTGATCAAAGTTTGAAGTTTGATAATGAAATTCATGTTATCATTATTAATATTTTCATTTTGTGTTTTTGTTTCCATTGTTTTTAGATGTTTTATTATTTAAGTTTTAGTACTTGTGTTACATAATAAATATTCAATTTCTATTTGTTTAGGACTAAATTATGTTTGTACATTGTTGTTTTGTTCTTTTATGTTATGGATGTTTTGTTGGAGTTCATTTTCAACATCATCTTCATAATGTGGATTCATTGTAATTTTTTCTTCTATGTTTTCTTTATCAAGTTCAAGTTGTGTTGATTATACTTTTAATAATCTATTTGCATCTTTTCATTTTCTACATTCAGGTAAGCTACTGATATTTTTATTTTTATTTTATTTTTTGCAAATCAATAAATGTCGGGTACACATTATTTAGTGTCATTTCCCAAGATATAGTGAGATCTAATTTGATGTTGAAAATTGTACACCATGATGTAAATAAAATACAAATTATTTGAGCATGATTTTCTAGGTCATTTTTTTGTGAAGGTATTGTATAACTTTGTAAAACTAGAATTTTGGTTCTTTGAATTCACAAAGGCTATAGGTGTTGTATTGAAGGTGATCATTATTAAATCTATGACAATGGATGTTGTTGATTTATTTATATTACTAGAAAAATAATATGGACATAGAGAAGTAAAAGTGGGTAAATCTATGTTGGTAATTGACCTTAAAATTGTGTATGATGTATTATTGATTTGATAAATTTTTATCAATTGTAAAGGTTTCAAAATTGGCATTAGTGTGATTATCGTTTTCATTTTGAACATTTTGATTTTTTCTTGGCCATTTACCCATGTTGACAAACTATACCAAGGTATGTAAGTGAAATCATTGATTGGTTATGTGATCTAATAAGTTCAATAAGTAACTAATTACTCTGGTGGTTAATATTTCTTGTTGATTTCCTATTGTATTTAAACAACATATGAGGAGACATTGACTTTTGTTGATTGAATTGCAATTATTATTTGAGTTTTCTTTTCTTTTTTTTAGTTTTTTATTGCAATTTGCAAAAGAGAATATATATGTGAAGTGTAAATAGATGTTTTTGTGATGTAATTTATGATGTAATAAATTAATGATTCTATCTTTGCCGAAAGTTGCTATACATTTCAAATCATGATTACATCTTGAAGCTGATAATATCCATGGATTTGCATTATTTAACCATTTATTGAAGTTCTTTTTATGTGTAAAAGTCTCTTTTCAATGTTAAAATGATTTTTGTTCATTAAAGGTTGAAGGAATCCATACTTGCATAGTTTTTTTGACATATTAACATATGTTTTGTAGCATGTTGGATTACATACATGTCAATTGCATATCTTCAATAGTTTATGAATGTCATTTTGGAATAATTTTGTAAAGTTTTTTCTTCAGGATTTGGTGGCCTTATGTTGCAAGGATGTATGTCATCAAAATTGTCATTAATGTAGTTTATATCTATCTTTTTTGCACATGATTTATATTCATTAATGTCTCGTATAATTATATCATTTAAGTAATAATCATATTTTGTCAAAAAATCTCATCATCTTGCAATGCTTGTATAAATGTGTTGGGATCTGGAAAATTATTAAAACATAATAATGTGTGAATATGTAAGTGGCCATTTTTTGTTGTTTTGTAACATCCATAATGAACTTTTATGTGACCAAAAACACCAATAAATCATCTATGTTTTTCACTTGTAACATATATTTGAAGATAACATTGACAATAGTGTGTACAAATATAGCTTGAGTTTTTGGATTTATCATTGCATATTTGCATCATTCATTTTTGTTACCATATTTTTATTTTTAAAAAAATTAAGATTTACCTTTTGTCCACTTAAAACATCTAACAAAGGATGATGGAAAAATGTGAGATTCAAAGTGAAAAATAAACTTGGTGTTCCCATAAAATTCATCATACTGAAAAATTGGTCCCTTTCTGTTACACGGCTACTTCCAAACGCCATGACATATTTACTATAAACCTTTACATGTCATAATTAACTACATATATATATTTTAGAATCTATGTTTTGTGGGTTAATAATAATGTTGTCAAAATCTATGGTTTGTATTTCATTAAGGAGTTCTCTTTCATTCATGTTTAATGTTATTCAGTTTGGTGACACCAGTTCCAAAAGAAAATAAAGTAGGAAACATGCATGCTATCATATTTGGGTTATTGTATTCATTTATCATTATGGTGTGGTGATTATAGGACAAATATTGATTACGATGTAAATTCTGGAATGCATTAATCATTTGTTCATGTTTATTTATGTTTATGCCATCGAAATCTATTAGACCTAATATTTCAATGACATGTTCAGTTTCATCGTACCTTTTTGTTGATTTAAGTCTGTGATATTTGTACAATGTTCAGCATTTGCAAGTTCAATATTTGTTGATTGGAACATTGATTTCATTATTGGCTCTGGTATGTCATTTTCAGGCATTGTATTTAATATATGTGTATTCATACTTGTATTTTTGTAGCCTACATGATTAGATTTTAACCAAGTTAACCACATGGTAATATCATATTTACGTACATATAATAGTTTGCAACTTTTGACTAGTTTTATAGGTGGGTGTGAACTTCCTACAAAGTGTACTGCAATAATATTAGTCAATGTTTCTAATGATGATGGTAATGTGTTTAAAAGTTCTATTGCACTTTCAAGATTTTGTGCAAAATTTACTATATTTCCTTTAAGTGCATGTTGGCTTGTTGTTCTTCCTTTGTTGGTATATCTTAATTTAATTAATATGGTACAACAACAATAACATGCTATTAAGGTTTCTTCCACCATTGTCGATTTTGGTAACATTGGTGGTGTGATGCCAATCCATAAGCCATTGGCTAATGCAAGTTTTGGTATTTTATTGTTTTTTAAAGAAACATAACAAATTTTACATACAAAAATTTGACATTTAGTTATTGAAATACCTTCCTTTGCTAATAAAAATCCATTCAATTTTTGTTGTACATGTTTGGTGTCACTTGTTAATTCTTCTGGGATAGATTCGATATTAGTTTCAAAATGATATTTAAGATTCATTTTAAGTAAATTTTTCATATGTTTCAAATCAAAATGAAGATTTCAGGTATCGCATATTATTAACTCATTTGCAAATTTATTTTCATTGTAAACACAACAATAGCCAAATTCAAAGTTAGATTTTTTTATGAAAGTGTTAAATTGATTTTAACAAAACATGTTATTCTCTTTTTTGATTGTGGTGGGAAAATATTTGGATGTTTTATTAAATATTCATCAAGTATTTTATGCGTGTTTAAATTAAAAATTTCATCTTTTAGTATTGATTACATTTTTTTTATGGGTTTTTTTTAGTTTTTTTTTTGTACATGCAAAAAATTGATGTTCAATAGAAGAAATACCTTTTCTTTTTGGTCAATAAGGGTTTTTCTAAATCTTGATGTACATGTTGTATTAAAGAGTTTTCAAATATTTTGTGTGTATTTGATTTTTTTTCTTCTTTTAGCATTAATTAAATCTTTAATTTTTTTTCGTTTTTCTTTTATTTTTTCACAATTGTTTTGTCTTTGTTCCTATCTTTGGGCATTATTTTGTCTTTTGTTTCATTATATCTTTTTCTTTTCCTTGCGTTTTTCTTGATGATATTCTCATTTGTCATTTGGAATGGTTAATTATAATTGTACATGTAATGAAGACTTAAAATTCTATCAATGGATGAAGTTGATGTTTTGATAAATGATCTTTGATATATGATATTTTGATGTGTAAATACTTGTAATTGAAAAATTAATGAATATTTTATAATATAAATATTATAAATTGTTAATTATTCAACGGAAAATTTTCAATTTAAAAATAAATCTTGAAGCTTTTTAAAAAAAAATTATGTGAAGATTAACAAAATTACATTGTATCAATTGTATTTCAAGAATTATATGGAACAAAAAGTATTTGATAAGGTTAAACTATGATATCTTCTTTTTCCTTTCAAATTCCAACACTTTCAATGATAATAAATTTTTTGTTCATTCTAAAATGACTAGAAAAGATCCACTTGAAAATAGGGGAAAATAGATGGAATATAAAATAGAAATCAATAAAATTTTAAAATATTTCAAATTACATGATTATTACATGAGAGGAAATCAATTTGGAAAAATGATGATAAAAGAATATTCGAAATACTTTTATTAATTCAAATGGATTTATATGATAAATATATGAACATCATAATTATCTTTAATCGTATTTGCTTGGTCCAATAACTTAACTACAATTAATTTTAATGTTAAACCATGTCTTCTGGAAGCGAAATGCCTCCAATATCTTATGTAACATTTGATGGAACCTAAATCTCATGAATTTATTGTGTTTCCATCAATTAATTTGTTATTGTTATCAAAAAATTGAACTTTGTTAAATTCTTCTACATTGTCATTTTCTATAGTGGTTTTTTGTTTTTTCCATGCTGATTAAAGCAATCTTGATGTTGTTGCTGTGGTTTTTGTTTTCAACAACTTTTTTTTTCTGAAAATGAGCTATCAGTTGTCATGCCAAGTTAAATCAATACATTTTTCTTTCCAATATTGACTCCATTTTGAAATATTATTTTTATATTCTTTCATGAATTTTGAATCATTCAAAGAAATGTAAAATGTTGCAATTGCATATGTGTTAGCAGATGACATTTGGTTGTAATTTCCTTTTTCCCCCACACAACAAGATCATGTAGCTCCAATGATTAATGCAAAAGCTACTTCTTTAGTCTTTGGGTTGTAAAGTGTGTTGTGATAGTTTGAACCTTTTGGGAGAACACCCCATTCAACATGCTTTATGTTGATAATGTGATATTCATGCTTTTTGTATTGAACATAAATGGGTTTCTCGAATGTTATATTCCTACAAAAAAATTTAACGATTTACAATTTTTAAATGATATGTTCAATTACAATAATTTGTGTGTGATATATTTGAAATTATGATTTTTTTTTGTATTGTATAAATGTAAAGGCATTTACCTTTATTTTGGATGGGATTATAATATTTGATTTGTTGGATTTTGTCATTTTATATATCTGCGACAATAAATGTACATTAAAAATATGTTTAAATTTTTTTCGTTATAATGAAAAATAATAATTTTATTCAAGGGACAAATTTTATTATAATTTTTAAAAATGAGTTTATCTTATTACTTATGATGTATTTAAAATCACCTTTGATGAAAATTGGATGTTTGAATGTTTATTTATATCAAAAATTACTTTTGTTTTATATTTTTGAAACAAACAATATTTTTGAATCTGTACAATCAAATTTAAATACATATTTATATCAATTTGGTAAAATTTTGGATTCCAAGATCAGTATGAATCTTTATACCAAGTTCACATCAATATACCCACCCAATAATGCAAATAACACATGTGCCATTGGACACAAATAATTATCCAATCTAGATTAAACATTTAAAGTGAAAACACATGATCAATATTTAAAGAAGTGATAACATGAAAAATTGTAAAATAACGTTTGGGTGCAAATTATTAAAATTCATTAAAGGATGCATCCACCCATAATAACATTTGATTGTGTTAAATGGAATGGTAATGGTTTCCTTGCAAATCAATTACCATTAGATGATAACAAATTTCCATTTCTATAAATTAAAATTGATCATTTTTAGACATTACATTATTGTGGAAATAAACCATTTTTTTAAAAAATATTAATTCTAATTGCATGCCTTAAAACCATTTGTGGTCACAAACCACTAACACCAATTGCTACCAAAAAAAAAGGCATTCCTAGTTGTGGAAAGGGTTGCATCTACATGATTTGACTCATCTCTAGAATTTTTACAACTTGGGTCATTGTTAGCCTGTTTGAAGGTACATCTTTGGTGCAAACAATTGTGATTTTGAATACTTGGAATATTTGTCTTTTGTAGATCTATTGTCATGTCATGGAGCATTGAATCAAACACATCATCATTCAAATTAGGATTATTTTGTTTCATTCTTGCCAATACCCAAAGTTTCATGTGTTCAAATTTGCCAAAGCTATGATCAAGTGGCAAAACACAATGGTTCACGCATGATATGGAGATTTTTAAAAAATTATTTTTCTTTGCAACTTTCTCTATGGTATTATGCCTTTCGCTTGTTTTTTATCCAAGGATGAAATTATTGTAGAACAAGGAATTATGGATTTGTGGAATAGTGTGTTTATTTGTGTGAGAAAGAGAAAGTCACAATTGCAGTGTCAATTATGCACGCACATGTTTGTGAATGAGAAAGAATGAAAATGTAATAGTTTTTTTCAAATGTATTTTATGAGTGAGATTGAACATGTGTAGCAAAAAAAAGGGGCAATGGTAGTTTTGAAAACTACCAAAACAAAAAAATTGGTCTGTTTTTTGTGAAGTATAAGGCAATTTGAAATTTTATCTCATAACTTTGAGGGACGGTTTGTTAGAGGATTAGGGTAGAAGACTTTTAAAGAGGGTGATCAATCAATTGGTTCTACCTTCACAACCAATGATTCAATGTCATAAAAATTTTGGAGGAATACATTGTAAACAATGGCATTTGTGGCAACCCTCTCTCTGTCTCTATCTAATGGCAATACCAGCTTCTTCTTCATTTGCTTACTTGGTTTTGCAAAAAGAGATGTAAATAAGAATAATAATAATTAATCATGTTGTGGAAAAAAAATTGCTTCCACAAGTTATTAGTTGTTATTTTATAACCAAAAAAAGAAACAAAGTGAAGACACATTGCAAGTTTTGCTTAAGAGGCTCTTTGTCAACAAAAGGACACTCCTTTATGATGTGCCAAAATGTTGTTATTATGTTGTCGATGTAGGAGGTGAAGTTTTTATATTTGGAAAATAATTGCATTGAGAGCTTGTCTAGATTGCAATTTTTGACTTGTCTTAGTTGCCTATAAGCCTCTTTTTTTTCTTGCTTTTGCATTCTCCTAATCATCTCCAAGCAATTTTCCTTTCTCACACTCTATTGGCTCCAAGTTTTCTTTGCATTCTCTTGATTTTGGTTTCATTTCAAAGGTGTTCCATCCCTACCCATTTTCCTAATTTTGGAAATGAAACATATTTACAACGTATCTAACTTGGGTACTTATAATATGGAATAAGAAGTTTCTAATTTGTTATTTTTTGCATTTATTTTCATCTAGAGGAAGTGTTTGGGTATTTGCACAAGAATTTTCTACGATGCATAGAATACTTAGAACCTTTGAAAGACCTTGACATGCTTGATCTTAGGTTTTTTTTCCCCCTCTATATCAAATTGCCATTTCTTATAACAAATGGAATGTGCACAAACAATTTGATGGAATAAAATCCCAAGTTATCTTGCATCACATCTAAAGAAAAAATAAAATTCTTATAGAAAACCCTCATTACAAAAAATGCAAATTCTCATGAAAAGTTAGAGACCATCAATGTTTTATATAACATTGTCCACAACTTGAAAAAATGTGGCGTGTACTTGGAGTTATGCCTATAATAGGTAGCTCCTTGAGAGTTAGGAAAGAAGAAAGAGAGACCCATTGTTCCATTAAAGAAGACATGAAACTTTCCTAACATGTGCCGATGGGTGAAAGATGTGTATGTGTGTGTTGTGTACAATGAGAATATGCTAACCAAGTTGGAAAGGCTTTCATGTTGTCGATTTTTGACAACATTGTTACAAGTAATTACTTGTGATCCCTTGATTCCATCATTCATCTCATCCAATGCCCAAACATTATGTAACCGTGCACCCCCTTTCCACCCTCTGCCATTTCATTCGATTACCTACTTCTTAATGCTTTTGTGCATCTTTCCATTCTTTTCTACTTCTAAAACAATTGGAATTTATGTCTTCCACATGGAAATTGCATTGTGGGTGCATCTTTCCACTCTTTGAAACAACTATCCACAATTTGTGTCTTCCACTTGGAGCTTCCATTGTGGGTTATGAAAAGTTTCATCATCATGGTGGAGGGAGAAGTAGTGTTCTAGATCTATCAAAAAACAAGCTAGAGGATGGAGACATGGTGCTAAAGGTGGTGAAAACATTACATGTGTTTGCATGTTTGCACCACACCCCCCACACATTACACATGAAGATGATATGAAAGTTTGAGTTACAACGATAATAACCCTTCTAGTTCATCTATAGTTATGTTTTGATTTTCTTTCCTTGGAATCAAAATCTGAAAAAGAAAAAAATTCTTTGTTGGAATTATTTGAAGTTTTAAATGCCATATTGGAGATAGGACCATGACTATTGTGGTGTTTTTTTCTATTTCATTTATGTGGGAGGCAAAGCCAATTGTGGAAGGTGACGTTGTCCATCTCTATAACTCATAATTTGTGTGCACAAAATGGCAACAAATATGCTAATGAAGACAATGTGAGAGTTGACAATGTGTATTGATGGAAAAAACTTCAAAGAGATGAAGTCCTTGACTATTAGAAACTTAAGCAATTAGTTAAAAAATTACAGGTGGAAATATAATTTCTTCAAATATGGTAGTGCATGATGTACATACCATGTTTTGTGAAGATAGTTGTGTTAATACAATTCGGAATCAAGAAGGTAACCACTGGTGCCTCATTTGTAAATATGCTTTTATATACATTCTAATTTTTGAAAGTTTTGCAAGCTAGATTTTCAATTTAGACTTTAGTATCTGAAAGGATATCATTGGTCACTTTAACTACAAGGATGTACTACCCATGATTCCTTTTTGGTTAAAGACATGGCATTCAAAAAATATATATTTGTTATGTGGGTTTTGAACAACAGCCCAAGAAATTCAAAAACCCCAGATGTTACCATGTCCAAATCTGGAGCTAAAGCTATATCTAAGATAATTTTTTTTGAAATGAAGTATGTCAATTTCTCTTTTCTCACTTCACTTACATATGGTTGATTCTCATACCTCTAATTATTTTATTTGAAATTGGTGCTTGTAGTCATATGAAATTAGTTACAAAGCAGTCTTATATTGAGTTCTTATCCCATGTCTTGTTCTTTTTCTAGAGGGGAGGGTGTTATTTATTGAGTAGACATGAATACAAGAGGCACCATAAACACATTTGTTGAATTTACGTGTGGGAGCTTTTTGTTTTGAAAGTTCATTGGCTTCTTTTCTTTTAACAATCTAACATTTAGTTTAAGCACAAGTATGCAAGAAAATATTTAATTTGATAATAGAATAGGATTGTTTTCTAAAATGGGCAGTGTTGTACATTTGCTTTCTAATGTAATCTTATAGCTTCGGTGTATTGGATGAGTTGTTGGTGTGGGAATTTATCATCCTTTCTTCACACTAGGCTATTTTAACCTCCATTTCCCAAGTGTTAAGCATGCTTTCCTAAAACAAAGTTGTTGTAGTACATCCAAAATACTTGGAAGATAGTAGTAATCACATATCACTCCTAACTGTGGATATGGGGCAATGAAATTTGGTGGGTTTTAATCTTGTTAAGGTACACAATACTTATCATCAGGGTATATAATATCTTTTGTTGTTATCTATGCAACGGGTTTATCGGTTGGTGTAGATAATGTCATAATTGTTACAACAAAATAAATGAGACATAAAGAACCTTGAAATATAAATAAATAAAATTGCAAGTCAAATGTGGATTAGAATTGTGCCAAGAATATAAAAATTTTGTTGCTTTCTATTTGGTGTCAAATGCAATCTTGAGATACTTGTTTTAACTTGTTCTTGTTGTTGATGTTCCATATGCACTACCAAAACCCATCCAAGTCCTAATCGAACACCACAACCTCCACCTTCCATAAACATAACCCATGATTCAAATCAACCTCGGCACTTCTAAAACTTTTATAATATGGCATAACTCATTTACCTCCTTACATATCACAAAAGAAAGATCAAAGTTCAGAAGGAAGATTAACGTTCAAAATTGACATTGAAGGGAGTGGCGGGTTGAGAATGCAAAGGAAAATTTTGACATGGATATAGTTTACCTGCACCAAGGCCAAAAATTTGCAATGGGGCTCCTATAAACATTGCAACAA